>Ga0307515_10007100_pt1 | contig 22245 bp, 10 predicted proteins | sample 17_EM_MG_FD_194513 | JGI IMG/M metagenome (GOLD analysis project Ga0307515, IMG submission 194513) | Populus trichocarpa ectomycorrhiza microbial communities from riparian zone in the Pacific Northwest, United States - 17_EM | ecosystem: Host-associated > Plants > Roots > Unclassified | place...
ATCATGTTAAAACTAAAAAGTAAGGTAAAAAAATATTCTTCAAGGTGCCAAAAAAACAAAAAAAAACATATGAAAGTTAGAAAAAGAAGAAAAGGATCGTGCCTGGTGTAAAGCCCACGGGAGCAAGCCACACATGCCTGGCCTTGCTCTATTTATTTATTTTCATTAAATGGACAAACGACATGTCATACATCTTTCTTTTTTTTTGGAAAAAAAAATCAACACAATTCAGAAAATACATGCACCCACCCCACCAGCGCTCAAACTTGCGACCCCAGCAGCTCTACACACGCAAACCATCTCAACCAGCGCTCAAGCATGATGGTTTGGTTGTATTAATACAAAGGCGAAATCGAACTAAGCTCTCATTAATTTCTGGAAAGCAATTTCTAACTTCAAACGGTGACGGATCCAGACTTGATGAAATGGAGGGGGCCAAAATACCAGCGTATAGACTAGACTATTAATCCCGGCAGAAAAACATATTTCAAGGCAGTTACAGATGGATGGCAAGGTCAATCTGGATCCTTCACCACAGCGGGAGAGTGCAGGATCAGCAAACCAGGCAATATGGCATCCTTTCAACAAGAATTTGAAGTGACCATAACATACATCGATTAATTAAACAATGAGAATTTATCAAGGGAAGAGCCAATAACCAATTCTACATTTTTATCATATAAGCAATGGCACTGAAGTCAGACATGAATTTTTTTAGTACAAAACACTTTTTAAGTTAAACTAACAAAGATGAATCACAACAGCCATACAGACACCAAGCAGAGGGACTCTTTACTCAGCTCTCGATTGACCAGCTCGGGAGGAGAGAATGATGCCAACAATGAGACCGTAAAGGGCCAGTGCTTCAGCAAAGATGAGAATGAGGATCATACCAACAAAAAGCTTTGGTTGCTGGGCATTAGCTCTGCAAAGTACAGCCCGACATTAAAGTGAAACTTTCAATGAAAAACTGAAATCCAATAACTCATTGGGCAAAACCATAAAAGAGAACACTACCATCTGTATAGCATGTATCAACCTCAGAAATGGAAGGCTAATCAAGGCACCCAGCATCAAACAGACAGCGCAAAACAAACACAAGAAACAAGTACAGGTAAACAGCATACAGTATATCACAAACTTCATTGTTTAACCCAACAAAGCAGAGCAGACACTAGTAGTTATCTACACCAAAGAGGTGATGAAATTATTATAACCAAATACCTGTTTCTCACCGAACCTCCAAAAATCAAGACCCAACAGAAAACCTCAAACATTTAACCTTATATTTCCAAATATCTTCACAAATGCAAACAGGAAGGAATAGTAACAATAATAAACTAATTGCAAAACTCAACCTTGAACATTCTAGCAGAATAGAATTCTAAGCAATGTCTATTAAACTTTAGCTTTGGTTTATTTTAGTGACTGCAGTTACCATCTAATTTTCTATTGGAAGGCTTTTCATATATGATAACATTCAGGGTCCCTCCATTCATTAATTTTCATGGTCTCTATTTGTTATGTTTACACAAATTAGTTGATACGTCTGTTTATGGAAACTTAAAGCTGACAACCATTTCCTTTAAATTCTCTTGAAAACATTTGATTACTTCAAATTGAAACTAAATTAAAAACTTATTGAGTGCAAACTAGGTTCAAATTCCGGTCGAGTCCAAGTCAAAGCTCCCCCAGCTCAATCAACTCCAATGAGCATCATGAGGCAGTTGAGCCAATCTCAAACACTTGACGGAGGAGCTTATGAACTAAAATCAAACAAGCTTCTAGAGCTCAATTCCAAAACAACCCATGCTTGAGCAACTATTTCAATCCACGAAATTGAGCTCAAACAATCTATTGGCAGCTTTCTAGCAACCATATTACAAAACAAGTACAAAACAAAATATTGAAGACAAAACCATATCGCAACTAAAACAGGCATTGCATATCATATAGCAGCTTCAAATACCGCTCCTAAGCGAATGAAACACGAAACCTTTTATCCCGGTAGAATTAATCATAAGATACCTTTTTATAATTAAAAAAACATAACAAATCCAAAAGAAAAAATTGAGCAATTGGAATCAGTTATTAAGTCACTCAAGAGATTTACCTAACACCAGCATCACCAACGATGCCAATAGCCATACCAGCAGAGAGACCAGCGAGGCCACAGGCGAGACCAGAAGAAAGATGAGCATATCCATCGAACAGATAATAGGATTTTGCCTTCGGGTTAATACCAGTACTGATAATCACGGCAATAATCAGACCGTATATACCCAAAACTCCAGCCATAACGACCGGGACTATGGATTTCATCACGAGCTCTGGTCGCATCACACCCATTGATGCAACGCCAACTCCACTCTTCGCGGTACCGTAAGCAGCTCCCATGCCTGAACAACCACCCAATCAAAACACCAGATCCACGTAAGCATCATTGAAAATAACTAGAATCTTAATATTCATAGATCCAGATCAGAATTTGGTTCCAAAAAAAAACAGAGATCAAAATTACAGGAGAAAACGAGGGCGGCAGCAGCGCCAAGGAATCCGAAGAACGGCGCAGTTTCATCTCCACTGAATGTTGAAGACATTTTGTTTTTGGATTTTGACGAGATTTGGAGAGGACAATTGAATCTAGAGCTCTTGTGTTAATTAATTAACTTATTTATTTACTTTCTAATAATAAGAGAAACTGGAGAGAGCTTCGTGGCGAAGGAAGTTATTGGGCTCAAAAGCCAGCCTGTATCAAGATACAGTAACTGTTTTGTATTTTATAAAATTTTGTATTTTTTATTTAAAATTAATTTTTTTTAATTTTTTAAGATATTTTTAATATACTAATATAAAAAAATAAAAAATAAAAAAATATTATTTCATTCATTTTCAAATAAACAAAAATATAAATACTACATTGTAAAAACTAAAACACTGTCATGTCAGGCCAGACTTAGGCAGGCGTAAATTCAAATTAATAAGAAAAATATTTTTTTTTTCTATTCAAATAAAAATTATTTATAATAAAAAAATAAAAACATATTCTCAAACTTGTTCTTGAAAAATAAAGATAATGAGTTAGAATTAGTAAGTAAATGTATTTTTTTTATTTTGATTCAAATTTAGAAATAATTTTTTGATTCAAGGCAAAGTATTTCTAACCAAATTTACTTGCAAAAAATCAAACCAAACATATCCCTAATTGACAGGTTGTTCCTTTGATTTTATTTTGAATGGAAGGGGCTTGGCGTATCGGCTTGCTTTCTTGGAGGTCACCAGGTGAAATTTGAATCAAAGTCGACAACGCCCATGTCCTTGCTGCAAGACAAGAAACGAAAACAACATCCAGCCACTGAGAATAGAATCATGTAACCCATAACCCATAATCCAACCATCCCAGGACATTATATAAACAAGCAGACCGCGTTTGAAACTCCTATGTCAAATGTCATTCTCATAATTCATGGTTGTTTGACAAACAAATCGAAACCGTGTCGAGGACAGAATACAGATAACATAACAAAGGCATTTGACACAGATGAGAGTATGTAAGAATTTTTTATCATATCAAAACGACTTGTCAATGTATTATGAAAGTGTAATACAATACATCTACAGAAGGATAACACCCGTTGACGTAAAGGCAATTAAGATAAATCATAATTCAGTCAGAAGTGTGCAAAAAAATGACAACACAAGCAGTGGCCAGGCACCACTTAAGAGTATTTTATTTAAGCTGAAACTTGCCAGGTCGTTTCAGGTCCAAAAAGGAACCACAAGACGGTCACCGTCAAGTTATTATGCATTAGTAAAGCAGTGCTCCGGAGGAGAAAAATCCTGGAGAATTGTCATGCAAAAAAGGCCCTCTCTTTCCATAAAGAGATCAAAATGAAACAAAACAAATGTCAGCGCATTGCAGAATGTATTTACTCAATGAGCACTCCAATGTCATCAAAGAACTTTTGTTCTCTCCCTAATTCTAAAAGAGATCGGTGACATGATGGGAGACAATCAAAGCTAAAAAGCAATGTTATGTTCCATCGACTAACCAGGGGCAGAGTTTTCTTCATTACTGCCAGAGCAAACACAACTCGCTTTCTGGACATTAACCACATCTTCAGTAGTTCCATGCCACTGATATTTAGCACACAAGGCTGCCATGTTGCAGTGCATCCGGTTACTAAAAGTTCATTAAGAGAAATTAAATGACTTGTATATGAAATGGGCATACCTCGCATTGGCAAGACAACGACAATATGTTTCCCATCCTGGCAGCAACAGAAAATGTGAGCAGTAAGATAATAGCCAAAAGACAAGCAAGGATTAACTAGAGTAACTACTTTGAGATACATACAATGCGACAAAGTCTACACATTGGTGCAATTGTTGCCATTAAAAAAAAAGATGAACTCCACAGACGCTAAGTCAGCCAATTATTACAAAGACCTCTCACCATTTTGATTTTCAAATGCCATGCGTACACATCGCCGAGCTGGGATTTAAGGTAATGAAAGTAAACTCCATGCACATTGATGCTACGTCAATGCACATCAACAAATGCAAACACACCCACAGAGAGCAAATAGACAAAGCATAGCCTAGAAAGGCTGCCATAAACGCAGAACGTGTTCCTTGTATTAAAATTTCAGAGAGCAGAAAAATTAGTAACATTTTACTTGAAAAATCAGAGAAGCACTTTAGCACTTCTTGGAGTAAGAGAGAAATATTCTGTATGTTTGACAATTGTCAAGACTGAAACAATCCTAGACTGTACACATAGCAAACAACAAAATGTCAGGACTAAGTAGTGCCTCCTCTATGCCAATCCCTGAATTAAAAAGAAGTCAGGCATCAATTCTCAATGCCTCGGAATCATTGTTGACGTGACGAACCAATTGCAAGGAGCAATATGATTCAAAATATGCTGATGCTCGTGATCCTGGTAATCAGAGCTACAGCAATTGCCAAGCTCCTTTGGCCCTCTGAGCTGCACTCCAGTAGAATCTGAAGACATTTGCGAGAATACTTGGATATCGAACAATCTTCACTGGGGCCCTCCTGATTTCAACAGGAAAACTGTCCCCTTTCTGCTATGGCACTTTCTACATCATTAACAGCATATTGGCACTCCAAAATTAAGCATCTACACAGGTGCCGAGGCACAAACTCCATGGCTAACATCTTATACTGTGAACTCGTGAAGGAACAGAAATGAATGGACTTTCTGTAAATGTCACACAGAAGCATACTTGAAAACAGGCAAGTCAATTCTGGGGACCGTCAAGGTTCAACAGCTGGCTTCATTGCCATGTGGTTCTCAATCAATTTATCCACAAAGGCACGAATCTGCATATTAAAAGCATCCAAAGATTATTAAGTTTCAGAGAGGATGAAAATGGAAAATAACATCGAGATCATAGAATGAAAAAACATACTCATGGAAAGATGTTACCCACAAGAAAAGTTTTTTCTAAGAGGTAATAACATAAAAGAAGAATCAAAAGAAGTTATCTGCTTCATGCTAATGAAAAGATGGGTGATGAAGGACGGATAGATAACTGATGCAAATTTTCAAGTAAATTGGGCAGTATATGATGTATAAATGATAATTAGGAACTATACTATTGCTGCCAAACCAAAAAACAAGTCCCGATGTATTAAAAGTTTGGCAAAGGAATGTTTCTTGAGCAAGCAAGGAATCTTCTCAGAAGGAACGGAAATGTCTACATTGAAGGAGGGAAGGCTTGATGTCAATACTATGCTATTGGGGTACACACCTTATTCTTGCGCTTGGAATCAAGAAACTCAGAAACTGCCATGGCTTTTTCTATATCTGTAGCCTTCTCCATGACCTGATGACAAATAGTATATATGTAAGACAGTGACAGAACAGATAGTTGCAACATCCTGGATAACCAAATTGTACATATTTATAGCCCAAGAACAATTAATTAGAAACAAAATATAGAATAAAGGAGGAGCTGGAGGAAAAATGTACAAACCTTAGTTGATATTTTCTTCATTATTGATTTGTACCCCTCCTTGTCAATTTTCCTAGCCTTATAAACAGGCATGAGCAATGATGAAACAAAATCAACAACAGCCTGTTTAATACGATCAGCACCTCGAGAATGATGTTTTGATGGCTCGTTGTTTACAGTGACCTGTGAGATGGAGCTCTCATTTGCTCGTCCATCATGCTTCCAGGTAGGTGGTCTAGAACTTGTGTTTGAATCCTCTTCATCTTTTATATGCATGGCCCGATGGAAAAAATCTGAATCAGCTGCCGCTGCCTGACATTGCCATCTCTCAATGGCATGATAGCCCTTTATCCCTGCACTACCAGCAGTATCCACCCATGCTTTTGTAAAAAGGCTACTGTCCACCGCTGTACTTTCTCCAGACTGCTCTCTAAAACTCATATGTGAAGCAATCTCATTTGAATGGCTCCGCTGAGATAGGTTATCACCCGACATTCTTGAACTATCAAAGTTAGCATAGGCAGCAGAGAAATCAACAGACCAGTCCCTAACCCTGCAATTTCTTGAGTCAGTTTCTGATATACAGTCTTGTTTTCCCAGAACACCACCAGACCACTTTCTTCTGAGATCATATTCATCCATCTGTGCATATTGTTCCCGTCTAGCAAATTTGTGAAATGAGGGTATCTTAGGCAGCTGCACCAATGTGCTAAACTTGGCTTCTGATGATGCATATGCCTGCAATGTGCTAACGCTATTTAATTTCTTCATAAAGGTAATCACAACTGGATGAGAAAAGAAAGCAGCCTTAAAGTAAAAGGAAAGAGCTAGTCCATGTACAATCAAGATGAAAAACTAGTGGTATCCTTGCACACATGTTCGTCATTTTTTACAGTGGATTTCACACTATTAACATGCACCAAATTACCATCCATATATCAGAGGAAGGGGTAAAAGAAAAGAAAAAAAACAAAATGCAGTAGCATTTTTCTTCCACCAACCCACAAAATCATGTAAAAAGATTTTCAAAACTTCAAGCTAAAATCCACACAAGGTTTGTTTTGTTAAAAACAGTAACCAGGCAGCGGATGTTCGTATATATTTCCAAGTAGACAAAGAATTGATTTACAAAATTTCATGGGAATGAGGAAACTTCAGAAGAGAATCGCACTTCATGCGATGAATATGGGAAACAAACCTGGGCAGCTACATGGGCAGCAGCACGAGCTGCCTCCTCTGCAGCTAAGGCAGCCTGTTCTTCTTCAGAGATGGCAATTGTGTTACCCTCCTCTACCTCAATACCCAGTCTGCTTGAGCATTTCAGAGTTTCTGGCTTGCTCTTTGCTTTTTCCATGTTAGAGTTTGATGGCAAGGGGCCTCTAGTCGATGTAGAAACCTGCAGATTGCCACTATTCTCCAAAGCACCATGATGAGCGTGCAAAGGTGGCTTTCGTGAGGTTGAATTGTTGAAAGATTTCCTCTTTGAAGACTCCAATGCAGTTGCATGCCTTGATAACTTTACCCCACCATTTGAAGCTTTTTCCCTGCGGAAGACTTCAAGCCACACACTAACCAGCTGACTTGCTATGGCACGTATATCACGGCTTGTGTGCACACACACTTTTTCTTTCACTGTTTTCCCTATGCCTGTTCAAACAAATTAAATTTCAACAATTAAAAATGGTTTAATACTTTGAATACACGACTTCTGATGTCTGATCACTTCTATAAGCCCCATCAAACATCTCTATAAGTAAACACTTTGTATTCAATGAGCAGACATGCTCAAGTTGCATGTAGATCAGAAAATATACCTGACAAACGCACAGCAAGTAAATCAGTTGAAACAAGCACAAGAAGACGAACACAGTGACGCAAGAGTTGAGTCCCATCCTTCCCCATTGAGTCCTGCAATAAATCGAATAGATCCATATGGTTAGAATTTTTTGGTCTGCATATGATCATCATTAAATGACACTAGCAGCTTGAGAATTTTGAAATAATTTGTAAAACCCCAGTGGTCTAGATTCCTAACAGGGTGGGATGCTGTGAAATAAAAAAAACATACCAGAATCCATGAGTTGAGCATAGCAAGCCCTTTCCTGGTCCCAGCAAAGGACTTCAAAGTTCCAACAGGAAGATTCAACAATTTTTTGGCCAGATGCAAACGTCCTGCGATGGTTTTTGCACTGAAGAACATGTCTCGTAGTAAAGCTTCCCTGGTTAAAAGCCTGGCCCGATCTAGAGAATTCTTATACAATACATTGGACAGCTCAACTGCCTCAAGTCTCTTTGTTATGTCTCTAACTTCATCGCGTTCAACCTCTGAGTGTCTCTGTGCCCCCTCCATTGCCTCTACTTCTGTCGTAAAATCAGTTCCCATACTCAATATGTCAATTATACGCACTGCCTCCCGGAGTCCACTCATCATAGCACCACCAACCGTGTCTGGATGCTCCTTGCAGGTGGCTTCACCCGCAAAAAATACACAGTTCTCAACAGGCCTGCCTAATATATCATAGTCTTCTCCAGATGATCCAATGGCAACATAGGAGTAAGCACCATAGCTGAAAGGATCCCTGCCCCAATCAGTCACCACTGATGCAACTGGATCAGGTACCAAAGCCTCCCCAAAAAGTTTACGAAGAACCATTAGTGCATGACTTACATGATCAGACGAGCTCATTCTTTGGCCATCAATAGCTGCCTTACCAGCCACTAGGGCTATAAGAACAGGAGCCCCAACAGTTTTCTTGACATTCCAGAACATAAAACAATGACCCCTCCGATCAGTTTCCTCAGCAGTCGCACCAAAGTAATCCATTGAATCATCCCAGAAAACATCTGGAAATTCAAGGACTACTTTATTAAGAACTCCAAAACCAAGTCGCTGAATGGAAGAACGTTTCCATTGCGGTAATGGAGGGGAAAACTTGATGGCTTCTGCTTTCAGGCACCCAAGAGGCACGGTAATCAGCACAGCATCTCCCAAAAACTCGCTACCATTCGAGGTGCAGACTTTGACTTTGCTACGATGACTCACGCTTGCTCTAGCATCTTTGATGCCATATGAAATATCTGTGACTACATGGTTCAAGTGAATGGGGAGTCGTTCCCCAAGAGACTCGACAACATTACTGTAACCCCCTTTAATCATACAATGAGCTCCTCCAAATCCTCCATAAACATCATCTTGATTCCAGTAGGGAAGAGAAACTTCCTTGAGAGAAGCAGCACAACCATACTCCAAATGAGCAAAATGCCAATCCATAACCCTCCTCTCAAGAGGACTCAGAATCTCCTCTTTGGAATTCTCAGGAGCTCCACCATCAACACTACAAGTTTTGGAATCATATAAAGCATCCACTGCATTTCCTGATTCAGTTTCATCGAAAAAGGCTCCAGGGTGTACCATGCGACGTGTCTTGAGGGCATAGTTTAAACCATCCTCCAGAGACATTTTCATAGCATGTTGCCCTTTCTGAGCAATAACCAAGACCATGTCATCAAGAAGGCTGTTGTACTCTGCTTCCAATTCTTCATCCAGATCTGTAGGAACCTTTTCTCCAGTCACAATATCATAAAGAGGACAGTCACTATTTAGCACAGTCAGCTCAAGGCCCAACTGAGCACAAATCAATGAGGAAGGGTCTGGTCTTCTTTCAGTAGTCACATCAGCCTCAACTCCAGTTATAATACTAGCCCCAAGATCTACAGGGACTGAAAGAGATGAGTGATCTGTATAAACACGACCACCAATTCTACTCCGAGCCTCGAGTATAGTGACAGAAAAACCCTGACGTTGCAAGTGACGTGCAGCAGTTAAGCCAGCAGGACCAGCTCCAATGACAATTATTTTCTTTCTGTCTTGGGAATCACACAGCAATTTATGACTTCCTCCCATTTCAGCACAAGAGTTAGATTTAACACTCTGCAAGCCATTCCTTAACTCTGGATTTATTACAGGGGCCGTCCTGCTATCCAGCATTGTGCAAGATGGATCAGTACTCAAAGCATCCAAACTGGCCAGCCCATTAGATAACTTTGTATTGCTAACACTATTTTGCTTAATATCTTCAGCTGGCCATTCTTCACATTCCTTGACATTGGGTAAATCAACAAGCTTCCCACTTTTCAAAGCTTTCAATGCCAGGTCTTGGTTATCCATTGGAACTCTGTCCTTTGGCTCCAAGGAATTTTGAGAACTTTTAACCTGACCAAGGATAAAGGAGACCCCATCTTCTAAATCGGCTACTGAAGCTCCAGGATTTCCCTCAAAAGTTTTTTCTTCGACAAGTTTATAATTGTGATTGGCACTAGGTTCTGCACTCTCTTTCTCAGAAGCAATTCCAGCATTTATATAGCCCTGTCAGCATATTATGAGCATTTAGATGCCAGACATGACGTAACTGGAACCAAAATATTGGACTGTTTATTTATTTATATTTTTTGATGAGGAGGCATCAGCTGTGAACGTGCATGAAAGAACAAAATCAAAAGTAACACAACTTACACTCTGATCAAGAAATTCATAGATTTGCCTTATTAAAGAAGCACGGGGAGATTCATTCTGGGAAGGAGTCTCAGTGATGCCACAGTCTGCAAGAGGCAATATACGGCTAACGTCTTTGCTCCAAAGACCCAATATCCGATTCCTGCAATGCACAAAGGCAATCAAGTAAGCAATGGGAAAGGGGGCGCAGTCCATGGTCTATTATGGTAACCATAAACCATCCCAAGAACATATTCTTTGGGGAGAACAAGAAACTAGGAGGATGACTAATTCTAGTCTCTGCACGGGAAGACTATAAAGAGACAAAATAGTAAGATACAATAACAACAGCATTGCTGCTCTTACAAGCTATCCTATAAAAAATGCAAACTGAAACGAGATCAACATAATATCTATTTCGTGGGGAAATAGGAGGCTAGCAATTAGACAGCCTATAATCACATTATGCTTTCTTAACAGAAGTCACCTTCCATTGGATATATTCACTATCCATAAAATAATATATGGTCCTTCAAACATACTATTGTATAGAGCAAGAAATAGCAACAAGTGAAAGATGGACAGATAGTTAGCTACTTGGATATCCATGCGATTCCAACACATAAAAAGGCACAACAGACCAAGATTCCAAGATCTTTTGCTCTGGCTGGAATGATACTTGCCAGTTGATTCAGAAGAGGTGGCGGGTAGCTATTAGATGTGGATACAAAAACAACAGTATAAAGCATACATAGCAATATCCAATGCCGCTAAACATAAAGAACCGTTGGTGTTCTGTCAACTTGATAACACCGACAAATAACAAAAGAAAACAGCTCTTCTGAACTGCAACAAGAAAAAAAAGAAGGAAAAAAGGTAAAAAGAAATTACCGGAACTGTACTGCGTGCCATGCACAGCCAGATGTAAGGAAAAAAAAAAAAAACTAACCTGCACTCCAAATATTCTTGAAGCCCACCTTTGCGCTTTAAGACCTCCTTAAACTTGATCTTTTCAACTGGACCTGCTGCACGTGCTTTCAATCCAGCTGAAACTGCTGCGATCCCGCCATTTTCAGCCTCAGCACTATTTGAAGAAGAATCAGACTTCTCTCTGGTTCTAAAAGATCGGTCACTTTCAACAACCTGGTAATTTTCCAGAAATTGTTGCTCATTTATCAAAGTCTCCCAATCAGCATCCCCTTCATAAGCCATGTCTCCAAGTCTACGCTTTTTGGGCTTCCGCATAGCACGATGTACAGCTGCTAAGTGACCATCTTTGATGTCAGAATCTGGCACTGATACAGCATCTTCTGGATAACTTTCATTTTCTTCTGGAGTTAAAGATCGAGGAGATGGTCCATTGGCCTCTTCATTGATGGAAAGATAATCTAAGGAGTTCCCATTGTGGTTCATGCACAAAGAAAATGTACATTTGTGGACTTCTCTGGATGTTACAGTAAAAGGTGATAACCTAACATCAGATATTTCGACATTTTCCTTTTTTGGAACTGAAGCAAGATCCTGCAGATCATTTTGACTATGAGGGCTAGAGGAGGCTGAGACTTCTCTTCCGCCTGAAGATATTGAAATTTGAGGTTCTGCATTTGAAATGCATGCGGCTGAAACACCCTTAGATTGTTGTTCTAATGTGTTCCTCGTGCTTACTTTACCCACAGAACAAAGCTTTAACCCATTCTTTAAAGTTTGAGCTTCCAAGCCATCATAATTGCCTGGAGCGGAATGACTTTCATTCCAAATTCTATATGGACTACAAGGTTTCCCCATAGGTTCCCCTTTAAAATCTGAGATGCATGGGTCCTGCGTTTCTTCATCTTCAATCACCCCATGTTGAGATCCCAATGCTGGAGATGCGGGTGCAGCAACCTCAGCAGTAACTTCTGAAGATTTACCATGTCTCTTGTCATTGGATTTCATACTTTCATCCTTGCTCACAGAGAGCCCTTTGATTCTATCAGAGTTTTCTTCTATGCAATAGGAAGTTTCACCAAACCCATTATCAAGCCTCTGGTTTTTTGTATTCAAAATTTGTCTAGAGGTAGAATCTAACAAACTCGAATTGGCAACTATATGGGAACTGTCTCCACCTTCCAGATCTTTGCAGACCACACTTGAGACAGGACTGGATCTGAATGTACTTAAATCCACATCCTTGGAACCCCCAGAACCAACTCCAGTTTCAGGGCTTAATCTGGCCTCCAAACACTGAACCCTATTAATTTGCTTTGAACTCGAATTTGCACAAGACTTCCTCACCGAACCCGATTGCTTCTTCTGATAAAAAGCTGATATTGAATCTTCCAGCTTATCCAAAGACTGACTTGAACTCTCACCAGGCAACAAACTTTCCTCTTCTTGGTTCTCTAACAGAGCACCCTGAGATCCCAAACCCTCTGAATCATCATCAACCGCAGCATCACCCCCAGTTCTCACTCTCTTCCAACCACTCCCCACTTTACTCGCTCTCTCCTTACACTTGTTTTGTACTTTTTTCTCCACATTTCCATCCAATAACTCATCACCTTCATTTTGAATGGCACTTACAGATCCCAAACCCTTCTTAGGAGCTTTCAACTTCTTCTTAAAACTCGCAAGTGTATCATCCATTCCTCCCAAGTCCTCATCCTCGGTCACCAATTTATCTTCCCTAACTTCAATCTTCTCCAAAACCACCTTAACCTTTTTAGGGTTTCTAGGTCTCTTCAACCTGAACAAAGACCCAATAGGCTCATTATCATCTGAATCGATACCAAACTCAATTTGCTTCCCCAACAATTCCTTCTGCTCCTCCATTCCTTTGTTAACCCTAGGTTTCAACAAATTCTTTGACAAACCCTTCTGTGACCCTAACTTAGCTTCCAAATCCTTACAATTCGACAAATCATCACTTTCCATTTCTCTATTATCAAAAAATCAAAGCTCATTTTTCCCTCAATTAACAAACTAATGCCATCATTAACCAACCAAAACAACACAAAATAACAATCCAGGCACAACCTATCAAAACCTAAATATATAAAAAACAAAAAATTAGAAACAGAATCATCTCTTTCTAATGCAAGTAATTATCCATAGCTTTGCTTTAGTTTAAGCAAAGAATCTAACGATATTAACAGGAAAAAAAAAGTGAAGGATTCTGAAGCGAGTGAATAGACAGTGCTGCGTGTGGAGAGTGGGAAAAAAAATAAAGAGAGGTGCGGGAGAGACGGGAGAAGGGAATCAGACCTGAGAGAGTACTGGAGCTTTGACAAGGAAATGGAGGTAGCGGTCATGGATTTGTCGAGGGAGAGCGAGAGCAGCCCGTTAGCGTTTGATTTTTTTTATTTTAATTTGATTTTTGTTTTCTGGAATCAGAAGGCTTGAAGCGTAGGAGACTTTTTTTTTTTTTTAGTTTTAAAAGTATTTAAAAAAAAACTGAAACTTTTTTTTTATTTTTTTTAAATTAATTTTTTTTTAATTATTTTATTGTTTTAATATAAAAAAAAAATATTTAAAAATAAATGTACCACCAAATCAAACAGCTCTAAATACTTATTATAATTGTGCACAAAACTTAACCACAAAAGCTAATTTTTTTTATTTTTTATGGTTTTTTTAGTGGATTTCACACCCAACCTCAACCTCCACCTCAAATACAAACACACACTAAAGTTAAGGGAAATAAATATAATGAATATCTTGGGTTTTTTGTTTTATTTATTTATTTATTTTAGAGCCAAGACTATTGTCTTTTTTTACTACTAATAGTGTTGTCTATTTTTTAAAAAAAAATTCCTAGCATTTTTTTTAATTTCCCTAGTGTTCGAAGCTTTTTTATCCTTTTCTTTTACTCGTAAATAAATATTATTACTCTTTCACTTTAACACTATAAAAAATGAAGGGGTTGGGCTATCGGGTTGAAAATTGTTGAGATTAGAAAGTGTTTTAGCTTTATCTCTGAAATTATGATTATTTTTTAAATGATTTTTAAATGAAAATATATTTATTTAATATATTTATTTTTTAAAAATTATTTTTAATATTAAAAAATAAATGAAAAAATCTTTAAAAAATAATTTAAAATAAAAAAATATTTTAAAAAAATATGACTGCACCACATAAACAAACACGTTGCATACTTCTAATTACTACAACATCTTGGGACACTATTGCAATTCTAGCATTTTTGTTTTTTTCTTTTTAAATTCATCAACTTAAATATATTGCTTCCAAAATTTGTTCTCTGATTTGAAACAATGTTTATGTGTATATTACAGTTAGCAAGTGCATACGAGGATTTACATAACAAAAAAAAAATAAAAAACAAAATAGAGATAAACAAGGAATCAATGCTGTGCTTCGACATAAATTTATAACAATTCAGGCATAATATTTTATTTGATGATGAAAAATATTTTTTAATTAATTTATACATTAATTAGAATTAATATATTTATAAATGATTTTATTCAAAAACTCACTCCAAATACAATTAAAATATAATTTCAAGCAAGTAATAAATAGATGCATGGCGGAATATTCATGCCTAAAAAATTACAATTCAGTTAATTTAATTATAAAAAAGTTTAAAACATACATGCATGCATGCATGGGGTACTTGTTATAACGTGTTCCAAACTTTATGACTTATGAACCACGTATCATCAACTAATTATAATTTTTATGATAAAAAAACATTATAACTTATCAATTATTATATTTATTCTTCCACGTAACAAATGAACGTTGTGTTTATGATATAAGTTGTGAGTTTTATTTATTTATTTAAAACATGCTAATAACATTTTAATATTCATATTTTATGTTAAAATAAAGAACTTACCTCGGCTCACGTCGCCAATCTATTAACTTACCAATTACCACATGTCCATATTTATTTTTCTATGTAATAAATAAGACAATGACATCTTGACCCCGTTTGTTTGCTGGAAAGTATTTTTTTTTTTAAAGTGAATTTCAGGAAAGTATTTTTCGATGTTTGGTAGTGTAATGGAAAATAAGTTGGAAAATATTTTGCAGTGTTTGGTTATGTTATGGAAAATGAGCTGGAAAATAACTTATTAATGTTTTATTTTTTTCAAGTTTATTAAAATAATGAGGAACAAATCTTACAAATTAAAAAGTTGAATGTGAATGAAATTGAAAAAAAATATAATTTCATAAATTATCTCAAATAAAATAAATAATAATTAAAATAATAGAGATCAAATAAAAAATAAAAAAATTGAAAGATAAAGAAATTAAAATAATAATAATTAACATTTCATAAATTATTTCAAATAAAATAAGTAACAATTAAAAGAATGAGAACCAAATTTGATAGATAAAAAATTTCAATAAAAAAATGACAAGGAAAAAACAAATAGCAATTATAAAAATAAAGACCAAAGTTAATATAAAAATTAAATTTTAAGAGATGAAATAAAAAAATAAATATTCAAAACAAAATATATATAGCAATCAAAAGTTTGAGAATCAAATTTGATATAATCAGCAAATAATAACATTTCTAAATTTTTCATAACTTTCTGAAAAGTGTTTTCCGCCCAAATTTTTCAGGAAAACACTTTCCTGAAAACCAAGCCAAATTTTTCTTTGACTGGAAAGTGTTTTTTGTTGACCAACTTTTCTAATGGCAAACAAACACATAAAAGTTTGGAAAGTGATTTTCTGAAAAACTACTTTCCAGAAAACAAACACAACCATAAGAAAAAATATTTTCCTGAAAACCAAGTCAAATTTTTCTTTGACTGGAAAGTGTTTTTTGTTGACCACCTTTTCTAATGGCAAATAAACACAGGAAAGTTTGGAAAATGGTTTCCCGGAAACTACTTTTCAAGAAACAAACATGGCCTTATTGAGAGCGTTGATTCCATGGGCCATTGGCCCAAATATAAAGGATAGTTCTTGGATCTGGATTCGATATACCATCCGATTCAGCTAGTGCTTAACTCATACCCACCTCAGCCCATTCATTGTCAAAATGGCCACGATGTGGACCACCCGGTCCAACACGTCCAAGCGCATGACCGACCCTCTGTCCAGGCGACGTGCCTTTTCTTACACAGACGGCATGTTGTTTGTATCGAGTTCCTCGTCGGTGGTTAATAATCTGAAAATTAGTTCAAGATGAACGACACCACGCTTCGATGTCTCGGACAATATGTCTTACCTCACCTGGATACCTGTCTCGAGCGACAGACAACCTGATTGGGACAATTGCTTTTGGTGGTATCTGGCATAGAATTCCTTGGAGGAGTGACGTAGGCATACGATCTCTCTCAGAGCTTGGACTTCGGATCAAGGCATCAAACTTCAAAGATTAATCTTTTGTGGGCAGCTCAAATGAATTGGCATGGCAATTCAGTGGAACACATGCGGAACAAGAAAAAAAAAGGAATATGCGTGAGAATGTATAGCATATTAATTATATATACATATTTTAAGATTGTTTTGTTTTTCATTTTATTTACATTTTTGAATTATTTCAATCAATAAACAACAAATAAATATTAACTGATCAAGTGTTTTGAACTAATAAGAAGATAATTCAAATAGTTAGTACATTTATGTACATATTTTAAAAATTAAATACCAGATCAAATAAGGTTTGAATCAAATGTTTTGATTTCATGTACGTTCGATATTATTCATGTTTACACACCACAAGAATGATATAAATATAAATAATTATATCAATTAACACAATGTTTTGACTATATTATCGTTACAAAACATCATTACACGAAACAATATATTTATTTTTATTTTTAAATAAACAAACTATTAAAATTAGATCATCATATGCATTGCTAAATTACAGTACAGCAAACTATGAAATCTAGAAGAAAAAAAGGGTACAATTATGCAGTTGTATAGTTCAAATTGAATTGAGGTAGAATTTGATTATGATATTAACACTAGATGAGAATTTGAATATTTAGAAATATTATGTGAGTTTTTTTTTTGCGTTACAACCTGCTTTTTAAAATATTTTTTATTTGAAAAGATATCAAATTAAATTTTATATATTTTTAAATAATTTTAATATGTTAATATAAAAAATAATAATAAAATTTTAAAATATATATTTTTAATTAAAAAATAATTTTAAAAAACATACTGTATCACACTCAATATTCCACCCACCCAATAAACAATCATCATGCTAGCATAGCATATTAAAAAGAATAACTTTGGAGAAAAAACAAATAGAAAGTGATGCATCAACATTTATTGTTTTTGTTTAGATACGTGATTCAAAAAATAATCAAATAAAAAAGTAATAATTCATCATTTATGAGTTCAAACGGGTGCAAACCTGATTTATATGTGGGTTTAGTTTGGGTTCAAGAGATCGTTGAGCCCACACTCGTTTCATGCTATAAATATTTTATTATAATAAATAAAAGATATTTTATTATGAGAAATTAGAAATTTTTTACTGATGTTTTAACCTTTTCTCTTATAAAAGTGCAGCGTGACTATAAAAATAAAAGGGATATCCTTCAAAAGATGGTTAAGTTTTTCTCCATAAAAAATAACATATTTATTTTAGGTTTTTTTTCTTTTAAATTATAACTGTTTTTCTCTCTCAAATGATACCTATTTAATTATTAAAAAAAATTCTAAATACATAAAATAAAATATTTTATAGATATCAAATTGAACAAAACTGAAAATAGTCAAATACAACCAATCTGGCTGTTCTTGCATGGGCGAGGTCTTATCTCGGAGCTCGTCTAGGCCCATTTGGTAGTGACCAGCCATGCACCAGCTAGTTTAAAATTCGGGCCAGAAAATGAAATCCCCTTTTTTTATATATCTTTTATTCCAACGTTCACAATGTTTTCTGCTGTGGAAAAAGTCAATACCATAGAGCAGGGATGCCAATCTATTTCTAATTCAATGGATACCTATACATGGATAAATTTTCTTAGACAGTTATCTTACTTACTTGATAAATAATAATGAATAAGGTGTATATATTATTTAACCCACTTAAATCTAAATCAATATATATATAGTAGAAAAATAGATATTTATATGCATACTGAAATCTAACAAAGATTACCCCCCCCGGTGCTTTCCTATTGAAATAATTTTATTTTATGACAATTATAATGTAAAGAGGGAAACGATTTGCACATTTTTCATAAGAAAAATAACAATTTGTACATTATTTTTATTTTTAATAACCCATGCCAGACTTAGATGATTGCTTGGATATGTCGAGACTGAACTTCAAGAAATACTATCCTGTTTTCCTTTCAGTTGGCTAAAAGATTTGGAAAAAGAAAAAAAAACACAAAAAAAACTTTACTATTAACAATGTTGAGGCAATGTATTAGATGTAGCCCTGCCTGTTGTTTTAGTCAAGATGCAAGATTTCGGAATTTATCTTTGCCGTGCATGGGAATCTAATTACGAGGATTGGAAGGGTTTAAAAGTACTGCCTGCTGCATTCTATTTTCCGATGGCTTTCTAATTTTTACATGGCCTTGATTGACCGTTGTTAATCGAGAACCATCTGTTTCTTTTTACGTCTTAGTGTTTGAGAGCTACAGCATACCATACAATTAACTTCGAGTGGTTTGGTTACTGCTTTGGGTTAAGGAGGTTTCACCTTTCTTGATTTTTTAATTCAAATATTAGAGTTAACGTTCAGAAAAAAAATATTTTTTTTTCTAAGAACAGAAAAAAAATATATATTCAATCACAGTCCTCATAATTAATACTTGATTTAGTTTTGACTTTGATTTCTCATGGCCATTCGCAACACGATACTCTTAAATTCAAAGAAGAAACCCCACGGCAAAAGATTATGAAGAACCGATATCAATTAGGTATTTGTCTTAGATCAACAATTAAAGCATTGTTGATCCTTGGATGGAAATGTTTTCAACAACGTATAGTCGTTTTCTAGCAAGAAGTTGAAAGTTATTGGCCTCTCCAAATTAAGAAGCTAAATCTTTAGACACCAATCTTGAAAGGAAAGGCGAAGGATGTGTTTATTTTGGTTTATTAATTAATCTTAGGATAAACGATTTAATATAATATCATTATATATAAATCAACAAGTCTTCAATATATTATTATATTTTTAGTTGCGTCTATTTTTTCTTTACATAGTATTCAATTCTATAATATGTTCTTCAATTAAGTTTTTCTATTCAAATTGATAAAATTTTATTTTTCGTTTCCAAATTTCCCTTGAGTTACATAAACATATATATAACAGGAAATTTTCTCAAAATTACTTAAATTTTTTGAAGAAATAAAAAGTTTCAAAATTACTCATCAAATATTAAGATCTTAAAAGATTCATGTTTTCACTTTTTTTTTTAAAAAAAGATGACATTCTTGTACAACTCAAATGCATTTTCATAATGAGAATATAATTAGATGAAAAAACTTGGTAAAAGAATATACTGGAGATCGAATTTGATACTATACAAAAACAGAATAAACACAATTAAAAATATAAAAACACATTAAAAACCTTAATTTTCAATTATATAAGATCGAATAAATTGATTTAATTATCCTTAATCATATATTAAAAAAAAATCTATCATTTGCCTAATGTACGTATTTGTCAACTCATGCTTAGACTGTTTTAAGAGGATCAAGCGTCCTGCACGTTTTCAAAGAATTAGGGTATTTGTCAATGCATGCTTTGGCTGCTTTAATTAAGAGGATCAAACGTCCACACCTTCAAAGAATTAGGTGATTAAGGGGGGCAAACTGAGTTGGTGAAGAGATAATTCATTGGTTTAGAGCTTAAATATAAAAGATGGTTGCTCAAGTAATCCTGCAACCCCATCGATCCAAGCTAAGGTCGGCATTGAATTTGATTCCAAGGCCTACTTGATAAACTGAGAGCGATGTGAGAAGAAAAATAATCTGAGACTGACGTCGTGCAAAGAACAAGTAATGGATTTTTTTGTTAATTAGACTAGAAATGATTGAGCTGGAAATGAAGCCATGCCAGTACATATAGTCGTTAAGGAGTTCGTCAGAATACAGAAGTTAGCGAAGTATTTCTGGAATTTGCATTGATAAATAATATTCAGAGATATTGGACCACACAGAGTCAGTTGCGTTTGCAGGAAGGGAAGCTGGTGGACATCGAAGAGGAAATCAAACGTGGAGAAAAATATATTAATGCATGGGGCCCTAATTAAAACCAAATCATGATTCCATGCACGCCACAAACTTTTTTTTCTTTTTAATCTCTTGATAAAGTCAAGATCATGTAAACCTGCGGGTTAAGGCTCGATCTTGTGTTGGGAGAGCTCGAGGAATTTCCGAGCAGTCGTGTTAAAAAAAACAAAGTTTGGATCTGCAACTGCAAGATACATGGATCAGAAAAGGAGATGCCATACTTAAAAGCATCAGGTAAATATAAGTGGAGGCGCTTGTGTTCTTTACAGTTTGTCAACACACTCAAAAGCAGAAACTACGCCCTTTTAAAACATAGCTTTTTTTCCATTTTTTTCACTTGAAAAGGTCCTTATTTGGTCAATTTTTTTTCTTATTTCCTTATCTTTCATTATTTTCAAAATAAATAAATTAAAAGAGATCTTTTGCTTTCTATTTCAGAAAAGAATTAGTTAAACATATTTTATTGAAGAAATAATTATAAAAACGAAAGTTGAAAAGTAGGAATTGTTGTCGAGAAAATGTTTCTGAAAATAAATAGTGGAATATGACACATTAATCAAGTCAAAAGGGGCTAAAAAAAAACAATAAAGTCCATTCCTTAACGTATACCATGACTTGATAGACAAGTGCATGCCTTCTAAAATCAAAATTTACTCCATGCTTGATGTTGATCGTCGATCGAGCTCCAAAAGGTTCATAGATGCCCATGCATGCTCGTGTTTCGCCTAGCTTAGCTCACTTGCATTGCATAAATGGGTCGAGAAACTAACCAGAGACAACCCATCACTCGAAAGGATAAAAAAAAACAATGTACTTGTGGCCTGTGGGGTAATTTCCGTGCACGCAAATAAAAAGGCTTCTTTCTTTTTGATATATTCGTTCCAAATTTGGAAAAAAACATTGAGCCTTTTAACAGCTGTACAAATTTGGAGAGATATCGTACTAGGTGTATGTATGATAAATATTGTTTTTTAAATTATTTTTTTTATAAATATATTAAAATAATATTTTTTATTTTTTAAATTATTTTTTTAATATTAACATATCAAAATAATATAAAAATACTAAAACAACAATAATTTAAAACTAAAAAATTAAAAAACCTTAAAAAATTCATTTGAATCACACTAACAAACAATCTCTAAAACAAAAGTGAATGATTCTTGTCCTTATCACTTTGAAAGGTCACGGGGAAAAGATTCCTAGCAAATATTATTAGAATCATAAAAAAAAAGACTATTTTATCTTGTCCTTTGAAGGAAAGATATATAGGGATTGACTCACCGAGTGCTAAATGTTCTCCGATTTGATTGAGTCTGAGTTCTTATCCAACTTGATTAATTTAATTGAGTAGCAGTTTTATCTAACTTGATCAAGGTAAAAATATTTTTATTTTTTTAAAATTTATATAGCTATTATAATCCCTGTAAAACAAACCTAATCATATCATCTTTAAGATTTAGTTTATATATATAAAAAAAAAATTTCTTTGATTTTCTTATTATGAATAATTACAAATCCTATAAAAATCAACCTTAAGTTTCTAATTTTACATTATAATTGAATTTTAATTTATAATTATAA
>Ga0307515_10007101_pt1 | contig 22244 bp, 20 predicted proteins | sample 17_EM_MG_FD_194513 | JGI IMG/M metagenome (GOLD analysis project Ga0307515, IMG submission 194513) | Populus trichocarpa ectomycorrhiza microbial communities from riparian zone in the Pacific Northwest, United States - 17_EM | ecosystem: Host-associated > Plants > Roots > Unclassified | place...
TGCAAGCCGCGATGATCTTGTCCATCACGAGATACGACTCACGCGACGGCGGTGCACCGATGTGCACCGATTCGTCGGCCAGCTCGACATGGCGTGCATCGCGGTCGGCATCGGAGTAGACGGCGACCGTCTTGATACCCATCTTCTTGGCGGTCTTGATGACGCGGCAGGCGATCTCTCCGCGGTTGGCGATCAGTATTTTTGTGAACATGGTGAGAGCATCTCGATTGGTGAGGTTTCTTTACCGCCAAGGCGCCAAGAACGCCAAGGTCGCAAAGAAAAGACTTCTACTTCTTCCTTGGCGTCCTTTGCGTTCTTGGCGCCTTGGCGGTGAAAGCCGGTTCGCATCGGCACGCCTCCTCAAAGAGGGATGTTTCCGTGCTTGCGCCACGGGTTCTCGACCTTTTTGTTACGCAACATCACCAGCGACCGGCAGATGCGTTTGCGCGTCTCGTGCGGCTGGATCACATCGTCGACGAAGCCGCGGGCACTCGCCACGAAAGGGTTGGCGAACTTGGCCTTGTACTCGGCCTCGCGCGCAGCCAGCTTGGCCGGGTCGCTCTTCTCTTCGCGGAAGATGATCTCCACCGCGCCCTTCGCACCCATCACGGCGATCTCGGCGTTCGGCCAGGCGAAGTTGACGTCGCCGCGCAAGTGCTTGGAGCTCATCACGTCGTAGGCACCACCGTAGGCCTTGCGGGTGATGACCGTGATCTTGGGCACCGTGCATTCGGCGTAGGCGTACAGCAGCTTGGCACCGTGCTTGATGATGCCGCCGTACTCTTGCGAGGTGCCCGGCATGAAGCCCGGCACGTCGACGTAGGTGACCACCGGGATGTTGAACGCATCGCAGAAGCGCACGAAGCGCGCCGCCTTGGTGCTGCTCTTGATGTCCAGGCAACCCGCCAGCACCAGCGGCTGGTTGGCCACGATGCCTACTGTCTGCCCTTCCATGCGGCAGAAGCCGATCACGATGTTTTTCGCGTACTCGGGTTGCAGCTCGAAGAACTCGCCGTCATCGGCGGTCTTCACGATCAGTTCCTTGATGTCATAGGGCTTGTTCGGGTTGTCGGGCACCAGCGTGTCGAGCGACATGTCGATGCGGTCGGCCGGGTCGTTGCTGGCCCGCACCGGCGCCTTCTCGCGGTTGTTGAGCGGCAGGTAGTTGTAGAGACGGCGCAGCATCAGCAAGGCCTCCACGTCGTTCTCGAACGCGAGGTCGGCCACACCGCTCTTGGTGGTGTGCGTGCCGGCACCGCCCAGCTCTTCGGCGGTCACCTCTTCATGCGTCACCGTCTTCACCACCTCGGGGCCGGTGACGAACATGTAGCTGCTGTCCTTCACCATGAAGATGAAGTCGGTCATCGCCGGCGAGTAGACGGCACCGCCGGCGCACGGGCCCATGATCATGCTGATCTGCGGCACCACGCCCGAGGCCATCACATTGCGCTGGAAGACCTCGGCATACCCGCCGAGCGAGGCCACGCCTTCCTGGATGCGCGCGCCGCCCGAATCGTTGAGGCCGATCACCGGTGCGCCGACCTTCATCGCCTGGTCCATCACCTTGCAGATCTTCTCGGCGTGCGCTTCGCTGAGCGCGCCGCCGAAGACGGTGAAGTCCTGGCTGTAGACGAACACCAGGCGGCCGTTGATCATGCCGTAGCCGGTGACGACACCGTCGCCGGGAATCTTGTTGTCGTCCATGCCGAAATCGTGGCAACGGTGTTCGACGAACATGTCCCACTCTTCGAAGGTGCCTTCGTCGAGCAGCAACTCGAGCCGCTCGCGCGCAGTGAGCTTGCCCTTGCCGTGCTGCGCGGCGATGCGTTTCTCGCCGCCGCCGAGTCGCGCCAGCGCGCGCTTGGCTTCGAGTTGTTCAATGATGTCGTGCATGGGCAGCTCGCAGTTTGTTGTCTTGGTCTACGACCGGGTGAAGAGTTTGAGCAGCGTACGCGCTGCCGATGAAGGTGCAATGCGCGCGTCGTTCACGCTGCGCACGATGTCGGGCAGCGCTTCTTTCACCGCGGGGTGGCGGCGAAAGTCCGTCTGCAAGGTCGATTGAATGATGTCCCACATCCACGCCATGCCTTGCTGCTGGCGGCGGGTGTCGAACTCGCCGCTCGCGCGGCGCAGCTGAACGAAGCGCTCGACGTTCTGCCAGAACACGTCGATGCCCTGCGACTTGAGGGCGCTGAGCTGCAGCACGCGTGCGCTCCAGCGGTCATCAGACGGGTGCTCGCCGAGCAACCGCAAGGCGCCGGTGATCTGCGCTTCGGCCCGCGCCGCGGCATTCGCGTCGAGGTCGGCCTTGTTGATCAGCACCAGGTCGGCCAGCTCCATCACGCCGCGCTTGATGGCCTGCAGATCGTCGCCCGCATTGGGCAGCTGCATCAACACGAACATGTCGGTCATGCTCGCCACCGCGATCTCGCTCTGGCCGACGCCGACGGTCTCGACGATCACCACGCTGTAGCCGGCCGCCTCGAACACCAGCATGGCCTCGCGTGTCTTCTCGGCCACGCCGCCGAGCGTGCCGGACGAGGGGCTGGGGCGGATGTACGCCAAGTCGTGCGTGGACAGCTTCTCCATGCGCGTCTTGTCGCCGAGGATGGACCCACCGGACACGCTGGACGAGGGATCGATGGTCAGCACCGCCACGCGATGGCCGCGCTCGATCAACATCAGGCCGAGTGCTTCAATGAAGGTCGACTTGCCGACCCCAGGCACGCCCGAGATGCCGAGGCGCAGCGCCTTGCCGGTCTCGGGCAAGAGCGCGTTGAGCAGCCCGTCCGCCTGCTCGCGGTGGTCGGCGCGCGTCGACTCGAACAGCGTGATGGCCTTGGCCAGCATGCGGCGGTTGCCGCTGCGCACGCCCGTCAGCAGCTCTTGATCGGTGAAGGCGCGATCCACGAACGATCAGGCCTTGGCCAGATTGGCTCTGATCTGCTCGAGCACGTCCTTCGCACTGGCCGGGATGGGAGTGCCGGGGCCGTAGATGCCCTTCACGCCGGCTTCGTACAGGAAGTCGTAGTCCTGCCGCGGAATCACGCCGCCGACGAAGACGATGATGTCGTCGGCACCCTGCGCCTTGAGCGCCTGCACGATGGCCGGCACCAGTGTCTTGTGGCCGGCCGCGAGCGTGCTCACGCCCACGGCATGCACGTCGTTCTCGATCGCCTGGCGCGCGCATTCTTCGGCGGTCTGGAAGAGCGGGCCCATGTCGACGTCAAAGCCGAGGTCGGCGAAGGCGCTGGCCACGACCTTGGCGCCTCGGTCGTGTCCGTCCTGGCCGAGCTTGGCGATCATCACGCGCGGGCGGCGGCCATGCTCGTCGGCGAAGGCGGCGATCTCGTGTTGAAGCTTTTCCCAACCCTCGGCACTGTCGTAGGCAGCTGCGTACACACCGGTCACCTTTTGCGTATCGGCGCGGTGGCGCCCCCAGACTTTTTCGAGTGCATCAGAAACCTCACCCACCGTGGCGCGCACGCGCATGGCCTGGATGGACAGGTCGAACAGGTTGCCTTCGCGACTCTCGGCACATTGCGTCAGCGCGTCAAGCGCGGCCTGCACAGCCTTGGCATCGCGTGTCGCGCGGACCTGCTTCAGCCGCTTCACCTGGTTGTCGCGTACGGCGTGGTTGTCGATGTCGAGCGTCTCGATCGGGTCTTCCTTCGCCAATTTGTACTTGTTGACGCCGACGATCACGTCCTTGCCAGAGTCGATGCGGGCTTGCTTCTCGGCCGCGCTGGCCTCGATCTTGAGCTTGGCCCAGCCGCTCTGCACCGCCTTCGTCATGCCGCCCATCGTGTCGACTTCTTCGATGATCTTCCACGCGGCATCGGCCATGTCCTGGGTGAGCTTCTCCATCATGTAGCTGCCGGCCCAGGGGTCGACCACATTGGTGATGTGCGTCTCTTCCTGGATGATGAGCTGCGTGTTGCGCGCGATGCGCGAGCTGAACTCGCTGGGCAGCGCGATGGCTTCGTCGAGCGCGTTGGTGTGCAGGCTTTGCGTGCCACCGAACACCGCGGCCATCGCTTCGATGGTGGTGCGCACGACGTTGTTGTACGGGTCCTGCTCGGTGAGGCTCCAGCCCGAGGTTTGGCAGTGCGTGCGCAGCATCAGGCTCTTGGCGTTCTTCGGCTTGAACTCGTTCATGATCTTCCACCACAGCAGCCGCGCCGCGCGCATCTTGGCCACCTCGAGGTAGAAGTTCATGCCGATGGCCCAGAAGAACGAGAGCCGCCCGGCGAACTCGTCGACGTCAAGCCCCTTGGCCAGCGCCGTCTTCACGTACTCCTTGCCGTCGGCCAGCGTGAAGGCGAGCTCCAGTGCTTGGTTGGCACCGGCTTCCTGCATGTGGTAACCCGAGATCGAGATCGAGTTGAACTTCGGCATCTTCTTGGCCGTGTACTCGATGATGTCGCCGACGGCGCGCATGCTCGGCTCGGGCGGGAAGATGTACGTGTTGCGGACCATGAACTCCTTGAGGATGTCGTTCTGGATGGTTCCGCTCAATTGGTCTTGCGCCACGCCCTGCTCTTCGGCGGCCACCACGTAGCCGGCCAGCACCGGCAGCACGGCGCCGTTCATCGTCATCGACACCGACACCTTGTCGAGCGGGATGCCGTTGAACAGGATCTTCATGTCCTCGACGCTGTCGATCGCGACGCCCGCCTTGCCCACGTCGCCGGTCACACGCGGGTGGTCGCTGTCATAGCCGCGGTGGGTGGCCAGGTCGAAGGCCACGCTCACGCCTTGGCCGCCGGCCGCCAGGGCGTTGCGATAGAACTCGTTCGACGCCTCGGCGGTGGAGAAGCCGGCGTACTGCCGAATAGTCCACGGCCGCACGGCGTACATCGTGGCCTGCGGGCCACGCACGAACGGCGCGAAGCCGGGCAGCGTGTCGGCATGCGGCAGGCTCTGCACATCGGCCGCGGTGTAGAGCGGCTTGACGACGATGCCCTCGGGCGTTACCCAGTTCAGCGCATCCACCTGCCCGCCGGGTGCGGACTTGGCAGCCGCCTTTTGCCAGGCGGCAAGGGCTTCGGGGGTGAGATTGGCGTCGTTGGACATGGGGTGTCTTCTTTGGGGAAATCAGGGTGCGCGATCAGGGTCGCCGGTGTCAATGGCAGGGCCGGCCACACGCCATGACCCCTGCAATCAACCCGCTGACCCGATGCCGCACGCCCGAGAGAATGCGCTGGAACTCGACTGGACGCCGCTTGCGCCTTCGCTCATAATTCAAAATTGAATTATCCACATCAGCCGCCGTTTCAGCAAGCACATCGCCCATGACCCGCTCCACCCTCGCTCCATCGCTCGCGAGCGCGCCGCCGCGCCTGCGTGAGAGCGCGCTGTACGAGCAGGTGGCTGAGCGCCTGCGCGGGCGCATCCTCGCGCACACCCTGTCACCAGGCAGCTGGATCGACGAGCAGGCGCTGGCCGCCGAGTACGGCATCAGCCGCACGCCCCTGCGCGAGGCGCTCAAGGTGCTGGCCGCCGAAGGCCTGGTCACGATGAAGCTGCGCCGCGGGGCGTATGTCACCGAGGTGTCGGAGCGCGATCTGGCCGAGGTGTTCCACCTGCTCGCTCTGCTGGAAAGCGATGCCGCTGCCGCGGTCGCCATCGAAGCGACCGAGGCCGAACTCGCCGAACTGCAGACGCTGCATGAGCACCTGGAAAGCACGGTCGACGACCGCGATGCCTTCTTCCGCGCCAACGAGCAGTTCCACATCCGCCTGCTTCAGATTGCCGACAACCGCTGGCGCCTGCAGTTGGTGAACGACTTGCGCAAGGTGATGAAGCTCAACCGCCATCATTCGCTGTTCAAGCAAGGCCGGCTCGAAGCCTCGCTGGCCGAGCACCGGCACATCATGGCGGCCTTGCAGGCGCGCGATGCGGCCAAGGTGCAAAAGCTGATGCAGCAGCACATCGACCACGGCCGGGAGGCGGCCACGCTGTCGTGACAAGCCGCCCGGCGCGTCACACAGCGCTGCCACAATCCCGCCAATGAACCGCCCCACGCTCAGCTTGGTCGCCGCCGTCGCCCGCAACGGTGTGATCGGCCACAACAACCAACTGCTCTGGCGTCTGCCGGAAGACCTGCAGCATTTCAGGCGCGTGACGCTGGGCTGCCCGGTGATCATGGGTCGCAAGACCTGGGATTCGTTGCCCGACCGTTTTCGCCCGCTGCCCGGGCGCATCAACATCGTCGTGACGCGCAACCCACAGTGGCAAGCCGCCGGTGCGAAGATCGCCAGCTCAGTGGACGACGCGCTCGCGCAGGCGGGCGATGCGCCGAAGGTGTTCGTCATCGGCGGTGCCACGCTGTATGCGGCTGCGCTGCCGCTGGCAAACGAGCTGGTGCTCACCGAAATCGACCGCGATTTCACCGGCGAGGTGAGCTTCCCCGCCTGGCCGCGCGACGAATTCCGCGAGGTTCACAGAGAGTCCCACCACGCAGGCGAGCCGAACGATTTCGACTACGCCTTCGTCACCTACCAACGAAAAGACTGAGGAGAACACCATGTCCGAAGGCGGCTTTCACGTTCACGGCCCACACGACCACGCGATGGAGCACGCGGCTCAACACGAGCCCGGCGGCATGGCCGGCCAGCTGGCGGTGATCACCGCCATCCTCGCGACGGTGGGCGCGATGTTCGCCTACATGGGCGGTGCCACGCAGGCCAATGCCGGCCTCTACAAGAACACGGCGGCCATCAAGAAGACGGAGGCCTCGAACCAGTGGAACTACTACCAGGCCAAGAGCAGCAAGCAGAACCTGAGCGAGCTGGCCGTCGAGCTGGCACCGGAAGCACGCAAGTCGTTCTACCAGGACGAGATCAAGCGCTACAAGACCGAGAAGGCCGAGGTCATGCTCGCCGCGCAGAAGCTCGACAAGGAATCCACCGAGTGGGACCAGAAGAGCGACGAGCAAATGCACCAGCATCACCGCTGGGCGCAAGCTACCACCGCGCTTCAGATCGCCATCGCGATGGCAGCCATCGCCTTGCTGACCAAAAAGCGCTGGCTCGAGTACGCGGTGTTCGGCGTCAGCGCGATCGGCATGGTGCTCGGCGTGGCGGCCTGGTTCCACTACTGAAGCCAGTTCACGCCATCTCCATCGGTGCCAACGCCGCCGCCTGACCGGCCCTGATGGACCCATCGGGCCGCTGGTAGGTGCCGATGACGTAGCCGCTGGCAAGCGCGCGTTCCCGCAGCGCGTCCACAACCGCAGCGCGGCCAGGCGCTTCGGCAAACGCCTCGCCCGGGCCCAGCGCGAAGATCTGGAACACGTAGCGGTGCGTGCCGTGGCCCGGTGGCGGATCGGGCGGCAGCCAGGCTGCGCGCAGATAAGAGTTGCGCCCAGCCTTCACATCGGCCGTTCCATCGTGATCGGGGCTTTGCAGTGCCCCGCTCGCCAAGGCACCGTCGCCCGCTTCGAGGTCGACCGCGATCGCATGGACCAGCGGCTGCGGCGTCGGCGCGTCGGCGTCTTCCACGATCAGCACCACCGAGGCCGTGCCCGCCGGCACACCGCTCCATTGCAGCGGCGGCGACACGCCAGCGCCATCGGCCGTGTACTCCGCAGGGATCGGTGCATGGTCGGCGAAGGCCAGGCTCGCCACCTTCAGCGTGCCGGTGCCAGCGCCCGGCTCGATCTGGTTGAACGCGATCTTCTCCAGCCCGGCACGCTGATCCCGCAAGGCATGGCCGAGGGCATCGGGCAATTTCTCAAGCATGGTGTCACCTTGATGAGGTTCAGCCAGCATCGCCGGCGGTTGGTTGTGGGTTCGGTGACTCCCAAGATAGCGAGCACGTGACGCCGACGGAAGAAGCCGAGAGCGCGAGCCGAAGTCGGCACAGACCTACACGCTCAACAACACATCCGATACAGCGTTGAAACAGCACGTCGCCTACTGCGCCATGGCTTCAACTCCTACACACAAGGTCTTCTGGTTTCGCAACCATCAAGGCTTCGAATATTCGTCACTGGAGAACCCATGTCACACCTCTCGTCCGCCAGCCACTCCGCCCATGAACTCAGCGCCCGCCGCGCCATGCAAAGCGGCAGCCGACACGAAGTGCTGCGCAGCGCTTTACTGTCGACGGTCGACCTGCTGAACCAGCGGCGTGCACACCAGATCGATGAAAGCTACATCGACAACTATGTGGCGCTGGGCTGGCTCGAATGGCACGGCGGCACACTGCGCCTCACCACCATCGGCAGCAACGTCTGCGCACAGATGAGCGACCGCCTGGCACCGATGGAAACGGCGAACTGAATTTTTCGCCACCCAAGATTTCTTACCCCAAGAAAAACGGCCTGCTTTCGCAGGCCGTTTTCATGTCAGCGCCAGGCGCCAGCGGATCAGGACTTGCCGTACTTGGCCTTGGCCGCTGCCACACAGCTGCTCTTGGCGTCACCGGCCAGCGAGTCGCACTTCTCGGCAGCAACCTTGTAGTCGGCGTCGCGCTTGTCATCGGTGGCATTCGACTTCGCGTCGCTCACCTGCTTGACCATCTTGGCATCGGCCAGGGCCTTTTCCTTGGCGGCCTTAGCTTCCTTCACGCAAACGTCCTTGGCATTGCCGGCCTGGTCATCGCATTTTTCCTTGGCAACGCCGTAGGTGGACTCGGCCTTGGCCTTCTGCACCTTGGTCTGGTCCTTGGCCTTGCCGGTGTAGCTGTATTCCAGCTCGGCCTTGGCGACCTTCTCCTTGCCCTTGGCTTCTTGCACGCAGACATCCTTGGCATTGCCGGACAGCGCGTCGCACGCTGCCTTGTCTGCCTTGTACTCGGCACTGATGCGCTCCTTGCCGGCCTTGTAGTCGGCCTTGGCCATGGTGGCAGCCTGGGCCACCGGAAGCGCCAATATCGCGGCGATGAAGAGAGAAGTCTTGAGATTGATGGTCTTGGTCATGAGGGGTCCTTTCAGTCGTTGAGACAACTTGAAAATTCAGTGGGTCAAAAGAGGCAAGGCATGCGCCCCACCCAGCGTGTTCATGTGGCAGCCTCCTTTCGAATGGGTTGAAGCTTTTGCGCAGCGCGGCATCGAGCGCGCTGTTCGCTTTGGGCGCCGGGCTTTCGCCAGGGTGTGCATCGACGCGTCGGCAGTATCCAAATCGCATGGGGTCGCGCCCAGCAGACGGCACCGCCACTGGCTGTAGTGCAACTCCTACGCACGTGATGCTCTGCAGCAGGGCAAAATGGAGGGCTTCTTGTAGGCGTCTTCTGACAACGCTTCGGGCTTCCCGCAGATGGCGGCGTCATCGAATTGCAGCGAAACTCCGAGCAAGTTCCAGTGCCAATGCACACTCGATCATCAACAGCAATGGCCTCGATCAAGAGGCATCAGGGCGACGCCGAAGCTTCGGGCTCGTGACCCCAACGAAGGAAACGTTGTTCATGCAGCCGCTCAGGACCTACATCGTCGAAGACAGTCAGGTCATCCGAGAAAACCTCATCGCCACGCTCGAAGAGCTGGTGCCGATCGAGGTGGTGGGCACCGCCGAAGATGAAAGCAGCGCCGTGCAATGGCTCTCGCGACCCGGCACCCATGTCGACCTCGTGATCGTCGACATCTTCCTGAAGGGCGGATCGGGTCTGGGGGTGTTGAAGGTGGCGAGCAAGCTGCCGCAAAAGCACAACCTGGTCGTGCTGAGCAACTACGCCACGCCCGACATCCGCACCAAGTGCCTGGAGCTGGGCGCTGACAAGGTGTTCGACAAATCGAACGAGATCGATGCGCTGATCCAGTACTGCGGTCGCCTTGCGACCGGCGAGACCGGCCACGGCGTGCTCAGCTGAGCAAGGCCATGCCGTCTCGGCAGCCGCTACTGAATCAGGCCGTTCTTCAGCGCGTAGTAGGTGAGGTCGCTGTTGGATTCGAGCTTCATCTTTTCCATCACCCGCGTCCGGTACGTGCTGACCGTCTTCACGCTGAGCGACATGCTGTCGGCCATGTGGCTGATGGTTTCGCCCTTGGCCAAGCGCAAGAAAACCTGGAGCTCGCGTTCGGAGAGCTGCTCGTGAAGCGGCTTGTCGCCGCCACCACCCAGACCGTCGGCCAGCCGCTCGGCCACACCGGCGGTGATGTACTTGCGCCCGCGCGCCACCGTGCGGATCGCCTTGACGATCTCTTCGGGATCGCAGTCCTTGTTGAGGTAGCCGCTGGCACCCTGGCGCAACAGCGTCGTGGCGTAGTGCTCCTCGGGAAAGCCGCTCAAGATGAGCACCGGCAGGTCGGGCGCGCGCGCCTTGATGCCGGCCAGCGCGTCGACACCGCTCTGGTCGGGCATGGAGATGTCGAGCACGATGACGTCGACCTCTCCGCCGCGCACGATGTCGAGGGCATCGCGCCCGTTGGAGGCTTCGGCCACCACCGTGAGATCGGGCTGGTCGGCAAAGAACTGCCGCAATCCAGCGCGGATCATGGCGTGGTCGTCAACGATGGCAATTCGAATCATGGTGTGCCTCAACAATGCAATTCATCGCATGATCCCATGTTATCGGACCGATCCGGAGCATGAGCATTTTCAATCTAATCAAGCGCAACCCGATTGTCTTTCCACTTGCCTGCGCCGCGGTGGCGGCGATCGTGGTCATCAGCGAAGCAACCTACTGGCGCTCGGTCGCCACCCTCACCGAGCTGGGCGAGATTGGCTCCGCCCGCACGAGTATCCAGATTCTGGCCCAAAGCATCGTCGATGCGGAAACCGGGCAGCGCGGCTACCTGCTCACCAACCGCCGGGAATACCTGCAGCCCTACGACAAGGCCCTGCAGCGCATCGCCGAGTCCTTCACCTTCCTCGACCAGTACTACGGCAAGGACCCTCATTCTGCGGCGGTGCTGGGCAAACTGCACGCCCTGATCGATGCCAAGCTGTCCGAGCTGTCGGAGACGATGCGCCTGCATGACGAAGGCAAGGACGACGCCGGCACCCAGCTGATGCTGAGCGACATCGGCAAGGAGAAGATGGAAGCCCTGCGCGAGCTCACCGCCGAGCTGGTGGCGCAGGAAACCGCGAACGTCTCGGTGAGCCGCGACGACCTGAATCACACGCTGCAGCTGAGCCGCGTGGGCGTGATCCTGCTGAGCCTGCTGGGCTTGTTCGCGCTGTTCCTCTACCTGCGGCAGACCTCCGCGCTGGAGCGGCAGCGTGAAGAACAGCAGCGACTGGTGCAAGCCGAACGCGACCGGCTGGAACTCGAGGTCAGCCAGCGCACCACCCAGCTCACCGAGCTGACCGACCATCTGCAAACCGCGCGCGAAGACGAGCGCCATCGCCTCGCCCGCAACCTGCACGACGAACTGGGCGCGCTGCTCACCTCGGCCAAGCTCGATGCGGCGCGCATCCGCTCGCGGCTGGTCGGCACGGCACCCGAGGCGCTGGAGCGGCTCACCCACCTGGTGGGCACGCTCAACAGCAGCATCGCCCTCGGGCGCCGCATCATCGAAGACCTGCGCCCGTCGACGCTGAGCAACCTGGGCCTGGTGGCCACGCTCGAGATCCTGGCGCGCGAGTATTCGGCCACCTCGGGCGTCACGGTGCATTGCGCGCTCGAGCCGGTGAAGCTCGAAGCCAATGCCGAGCTGGTGATCTACCGCCTGGTGCAGGAGGCCATTACCAACATCACCAAGTACGCCAGCGCCAAACACGTGTGGATCGGGCTCGAGCCGCACGATGGCCAGGTGAAGATCTCGGTGCGCGACGACGGCGTCGGCTTCGACGCGAGCCTGAAGCCGCGCTCGGCCTACGGCCTGGTCGGCATGCGCTACCGCGTCGAAGCCGAGGGCGGCACGATGCAACTGCAGTCCAAGCCGGGTGAGGGCACGCTGATCCAGGTCACCCTGCCCCATTCAACGCCCGATGCGGTGCCAGAGGGCAGCCCGAGCAAATAGCGCGCCGCGTGTCAGCGCCTTCCTACAGGGGCTTGCTCGCTCCCCCGACAGGGCCTTGGCGGAGTAACCTATCGTCACTGAAAGCACGCGCAACGACACTTCGTCCATCGCAGCAAACAGTCTGCGAGCCTTCTGACAACTGAACTTCATCAAGGAGCCAGACATGTTGCACTACGCTGTTGTTTTCTTCATCATCGCCCTGATCGCCGCGCTGTTCGGTTTCGGCGGCATCGCTGCCGGCGCTGTCGGCATTGCCAAGATTCTGTTCATCGTGTTCGCCGTCCTGGCCGTCGCGAGCTTCTTGTTCGGCCTCATTCGAAGAGGCTGACGCCCTCCATCCGGGCCGGGTGTGGCCCGGCATTCCCACCTCATCCGGAGATCCACCATGCTGACCAACAAGACAGTCGAACACAACGCCCTGGCCGACCAAGCTGCGCTGAAGGCCGACCAGGCCATCCGCGCCACCCAGCGCGTTGCCAATGAAACCCTGGACGGCCTGTCCGACTCCCTGGTCGACGCGCATCAGCGCGTTGCCCCGGTGCTGAACCGCGCCACCGAGACCGCTTCGGCAGTGGCGCAGCGCAGCATGGACGCCGTGCGCGAAACCACTAAGCAGCTTCGCACCAAGGCGATCCAGGCCTCCGACGTGAGCGCGACCTACATCAAGAACGACCCAATCAAGTCCGTCTTGATCGCCGCGGCGGCCGGTGCGGCGCTGATGGGCCTGTACACCCTGATCAGCCGCTCACGCGACCGCGGCTGAAAGCCGCGGCCATGGTCCACCCCCTGCTCCACCTGATCGCGACCCAGCCGCAACTGATCGCCGACCATGCCGAAGCCTACGCCGACCTGCTCGGCGAGGAACTCGGCACTGCCTCGGCGGTGTGGAAGCGACGGGTCGCCCTCAACGCCCTGGCGTTGTGCGGCGTTGGCGTGGCAGCCGTGCTGGGTGGCGTGGCGCTGATGCTGTGGGCGGTGATTCCGCCGGCGGACATCCATGCTCCCTGGGCGCTGATCGTGGCGCCCCTGGTTCCCTTGCTCGCCGCCATCGCTTGCGTGATGGTGGCGCGGGCTGAAGTCAGAACAGGCACCTTCGACACGGTACGCATGCAAGTGAAGGCCGACGTGGCCATGCTGCGTGAAGTGAGCGCGTCGTGAGCGCCGACGGCCCGCTGCCTTCGGCAGTGGAGCGCCTGGCGATGTCGCGCGAGCGACTGCGCAGCGCGATGCGAGAGCGCTCGCCCGCCGCCGGCGGTGCTTCTGGCAAAGCGGGCTCCGGCGAGATGCCAGCCTGGATCGAACGCGTGGCCTCGGCCGTGCCGGGTGCCGGCGTGATCATCGACGCCGTTCGTGCCTGGTGGAACCAGCATCCGATGCGTGTGGCCGGCATGGTGGCGCTCGACGCGTCGAAGACGCTGCTTCGCCCCATGATTCAGCGCAATCCGGTCGGCCTGGTCCTCGGCGCCGTGGTGGTCGGCGGCCTGATCGCGTGGGCCAAGCCATGGCGCGGTTTTCTCAAACCTGCGCTGTTTGCCGGCCTGCTGCCGCAACTCATTTCCAAGGCCGTCGCGAATGTGCCGACCGAGTCGTGGATGGCGGTGCTGACCGCACTGGCGCAGCAGCCTGAACGCCAGCCCGCGTCCGAAAAAGCTGCCACCGAGCAAGGCGAACAAGCCGCTGCGCCGCAGGAACCCATACCGCCCACGTCGAGCTCGGTTCACTGAGAGCCTGAGAGGCTCTCGCTCATGCCCGAGAAACTCTCAGGCTCTGAGCCCGGCGTTCACGCTGGGCGCCGGCTTCACAGCCAGTATTCCCACACTCCCGACAACACTTCCTTCAGCCGCAAGCCCAAGCCGCGGCGCTTCCACTGCTCCAGTGTGATCGGGTCCGATTCGGCCAGATCCTTCTCGAACATGGCCTGCACCTGCTTGCCGAACTCGGCCCCCAACACCACGGCGTTCAGTTCGTCGTTGTGCAGGAAGCTGCGCCAGTCGAGGTTGGTGGAGCCCACCGTCACCCACACGCCATCGATCAGCGCCGTCTTGGAATGCAGGATGGCGCTGCGCCGTTCGTAGATCTTCACGCCCGCTTTCAGCAGCCGCTCGTAGTTGCGCCGCCCTGCGTGAAAGACCACCCACGAGTCGGTCTGGCTCGGCAGGATCAGCTTCACGTCGACACCGCGCGCCGCGGCCGCCTCGAGGGCGGCGAGCAGCTGCGGGTCGGGGGCGAAGTAAGCGTTCGTCAGGTGCACCGTGGTCTCGGCACTGCCGATGGCCGAGAGCAGCGTGGCGTAGATCAGGCTGTAAGGCTCATCGGGCGTGCTGCCGATGGCACGCACCACCTGCTTGCCCACACGTTCGGGTGGCGGGAAGTAGTTCTTCGCGGCGAGCGGCGGCCCTTTCTGTTTCTCCCAGGTGGAGATGAAGAGTTTCTGGAATTCGGCCACCACCGGTCCGCGCAGCTGCAGATCGGTGTCGCGCCATTCCACACCGCCGTCTTCGCGCTCGCGCGAGCCATGGCTGAGCGAGCCGCTGGAGTACACGCTGCTGATGTTGATGCCGCCGAGGAAGGCGACGCGCCCGTCGACGACCAGCAGCTTGCGGTGGTCGCGCTGGTTGAGCTCCCAGCCTTTCTTGGCATGGACGGGGTTGACCGGGTTGAACTCGACGATGCGAATGCCCGCATCGCTGAGCCGCTTGAAGAAGGCCGACGGCGTGCGCAGCGTGCCGACGCTGTCGCGTATCAGGTTGACCTGCACACCCTTGGCCTGCTTGTCGATCAGGATCTGCGCAAAGCGCTGGCCCACATCGTCGTCATCGAGGATGTAGGTCTCCATGTTGATGTGGTCGCGCGCCGCTTCGATCGCCGCGTACATGGCACGGTAGGTGGCCGGGCCGTCCTGGAGCAACACGACCTCGTTGCCGGCGGTCAAGGGGCTGCCGACGATGGCCTCTTCGAGGGCCATGTGGCGGTCGAAGATACCGGTGTCCTGCTTGCTGCTCTTCAGCCGCTCCAGGATGGCCTTGCTCTGGTCGGCAGAGAGCGGCCCGCGAGACCCCGAGACCTGGATCGGCCCACCCCTGGCCGGCGCCAAGTCGGGCTGGATGACGGGCAGGCTGCTACAGCCGGCCATCGCGGCAATGAGCAAAGCCGAAGCAAGACTGACGGTGGAACGCGAGCAGGGCCGCGGCATGTCAGGGCTGCGCGCTGACGCGCCAGACCACATTGCCAACGTCGTCGGCCACCAGCAAGGCGCCTTGCTTGTCGAGCGCCACACCCACGGGCCGGCCGCGGGCCTTGCCGTCGTCGGTGAGGAAGCCCGTCAACACGTCCACCGGCGTACCGGCGGGCTTGCCGTTGTCGAAGGGCACGTAGATCACCTTGTAGCCGCTGTGCGGCTTGCGGTTCCACGAGCCATGCTGGCCGACGAACATGCCATGCGTGAACGACGCAGGCAGGCTGGTGCCGGCCGAAGCCGTGAGGCCGAGCGACGCCGTGTGCGGCCCCAACGCGTAATCAGGCGCGATGGCCTTTGCCACCAGCTCGGGGTTCTGCGGCTGCACGCGCTCGTCGACGTGCTGGCCGTAGTAGCTGTAGGGCCAACCGTAGAAGGCACCGTCTTTCACCGAGGTCAGGTAGTCGGGCACGAGGTCGCTGCCAATCTCGTCGCGCTCGTTCACCACCGTCCACAGCGCGCCGGTGACCGGCTCCCATGCCATGCCGTTCGGGTTGCGCAAACCCGAGGCGAAGATGCGGTGCGCGCCAGTCTGCGTGTCCACTTCCCAGATCGCCGCCCGGCCCTCTTCGGCTGGCATGCCGCGTTCGGCCACGTTGCTGTTGGAGCCGACGGTCACATAGAGCTTGCTGCCATCGGTGTTGGCAATGAGGTTCTTGGTCCAGTGGTGGTTGATCGGCCCGCCGGGCAGCTCGAGCAGGATCGAGCCAGCCGTGGCGATGCGCGTTTCGCCAACGGTGAAGGGGAATTTCATCACCGCATCGGTGTCGGCCACGTAGAGCGTGTTGCCCACGAGCGTCATGCCGAACGGCGAGTTGAGCCCGGCCAGCAGCACGCTGCGCACGTCGGCCACGCCGTCACCATCGGTGTCGCGCAGCAGCGTGATGCGGTTGGCCGTCGGCGCGCCGGCACCGGCGCGCTTCATCACCTTGCCCATCACCCAGCCCCTGAAGCCCTTGCCGTCTTCGGGCTTGGGCGGTGAGTTGGTCTCGGCCACCAGCACGTCGCCGTTGGGCAGGGTGTAGAGCCAGCGCGGGTGATCGAGGTCGCGTGCGAACGCCGCCACGCGCGTGCCGGGCGCAGCCTGCGGCGAGGTGCCGGGCGGCCAGGCGTCGGCCGGCGCGATGTTCAAGGTCGGAATGAGCGATTTGTGAGGCTCCGGCAAGGTGGGTCGCGGCCCGGTGCCAGCCGCGACCGGCAAGGTGGCCACGTCACCGCAGCCACCGAGTGCCAACGCTGCCGTGCTCAACAGCACGGCCCATGCTGCGGCACGCACCGTCAGATCCGTCCCATCAACACGAGGATTAGCACGATCACGACCACGAGGCCGAGGCCGCCGCTCGGCCCATAGCCCCAGCTGCGGCTGTGCGGCCAACTCGGTATGGCACCGATTAGCAGAAGGATCAGAACGATCAACAGAATGGTTCCAAGGCCCATGGTGGTCTCCTAGATGGTTATTGATTGAAGAGGACTCAGCTAAATCCACATTCGCATGGTCCGCGTGGCGACGCGAACCCGCCATCAGTGCGAAGCGGTTTGCGCTGTGAGCCGGCGCCTACACGAACTCGATGCCTCGTGCGGGCGAGCGGTATGTCTTTTGCTGTAGGGCATGTCCCACAGTGAATGCAGCGCCTGTCCGATGGACTGCGGCACACCAAACCGCGAACATCGGGTTCATCCCTACAGCGCGGCACAGACATCGAGCTCTCCACCGCAGACCACGGCCTCACCGGTGAGCGCGCGCGGCGCTGCAGGCAATCGTCAATCGCCTTCAGCCGGAGCTCATCATGAATCGAAAAACCGCCGCGAACCCGTTCTGGAGCACCGCATCGTTTGGCGAGACCGCTGACACCTCACCGATGGAGTTGTCGGCTCTCGGCGAACATCTCGATCTGTGCAAGGAGTCTCATGGCCGCTGGTTCGCACTGCAATGCGCAGCAGAAAGCGTCAACGGCTTTCTTGCAGCGCGCGTGGTGACGACCCTGGTGGTGGCAGCCTTCCTGATCGGTGTGACCTCCATGGTGTTGTAAGCGATGGCACAAGCCGCGCTGGCACGCCTGGTGCCCGAGGCAAGTGGTGCATTGCTGCGAATACTCGACGGCGCGCGCGGCCCCGCGCAAGCGCCGGTTCGCTCCGAAATCTTCGGCCCGGAACGGTTTGCGCAGCACGGCCGCAGCCTGGGTGAAACACACCGCGCTGAACGCGGCGGGTGGCGCTCGGCCACCTTCTTCCCCCGCCTCAGAAACAACATCCGCACGCTGCGCGAGGCGCACCAGTACATCGGCCAGCAAGCCAGCAGTGGTTATGACATCAGCCCGGCCGGCGAATGGCTGCTCGACAACTTTCATCTGATCGAAGCGCAGCTCAAGGAAATCCACGAAGGCCTGCCGCGCAGCTACTTCCGCACGCTGCCGCTGCTGCAAGACGAACCGCTCGCCGGCCTGCCGCGTGTCTACGGCGTGGCATGGGCGTTCGTGGCCCACACCGACGGCGCGTTCGACGAAGAACTGGCCCTGCGTTTCCTGAGTGCCTACCAGGAGACACGCGAACTCAACCTCGCCGAGATGTGGGCGCTGCCCACCACCTTGCGCGTGGTGCTCATCGAGAGCCTGCGCCGCCTCGCCGAACGCGTGGCCACCAACAAGGCCGCACGCGAAGTGGCCAACCTCTGCTGCGATCGCATCGAGAGCTTCAGCGTCGAGTCGCTCGACGAACTGCTGGCCTTGCTCGAACAGCGGGGCGTCGGCCCCTCCTTCCTCGGCCAAGTGGCGCTGCGGCTGCAAGACACCCGCCCGACAACCGAGTCGGACGACAAGGCCCGCTACCTCGCCTGGCTGCAAGACAAGCTGCCCGACGTGGCGACGCTGCGCGCCCAACAGGCCGCCGACCAGGCCGCCGACAACCTGAGCGTCAGCAACGCCGTCACTTCATTGCGCACCATCGGCGATGCCGACTGGCCCGACATCGTGGCCCGCACCAGCACGCTGATGCAACTGATGCTGACCTCGGCGGTGTTCGCGTCGGAGCATTCGTCCACGCGCGACCAGACACTGCACGGCATCGAGCTGCTGGCTCGCCGCTGCGGCCGCAGCGAGGTGGCCGTCGCGCAGTCGCTGCTCGACCTGATGCATGCCGCCGAGGCCGACGAGCCGGCCGCTGCCGTCGCCAGCCATTGGTTGCAAGGCCCTGGCCGCCCAACCTTGCTGAACGCGCTGGGTCTTCACGAGGCGGCCACATCGGCTTGCCTTGGCGTGGCACGCCGCTGGGCATTGCCGCTCTATCTCGGTTCGCTGCTGATCGCACTCGGCGCGGTGGCGTGGCTGATGTTGCGCCACACGCCGTTTTCGGTCGGCCCCGCGGTGCCTCTCTGGCTGAGCCTGCTGGGCGCTGCCTTGATGATGTTCCCGGCCTCCGAAGCGGTGGTCGCAGTGATCAACCGGTTGATCAGCGAGTCGGTGCGGCCCGGGCACTTGCCGCGCCTGGCGCTGGGCGAAGGCATTCCGCCCGAGCACCGCGTGATGGTCGTGATTCCGACCATGCTGACCAGCGACGTGGCCATCCGCGAGATGTCGCACCGCCTGTTGCTGCACCACCTTGCGAACCCCGAGCGCCATGCGCAGTTCGCCTTGCTGAGCGATTGGCCCGATGCCGACACGCCGCGTGTCGCACTCGACGATGCCTTGCTGGCGACCGCTGTCGAGCAGATCCGCGCACTCAACACACGCTACCCGACCGATCCGGGCGAAGCGCCGCGCTTCATCGTGCTGCACCGCGAGCGCCGCTTCAGCACCACCGAGCAACGCTGGATCGGCTGGGAACGCAAACGCGGCAAGATCGAGCAGCTGGTGGCCGTGCTGGCCACCGGCCAGACAGGTTCCTTCCTCGACCTGGGTGCCGAGTCTCACATCGCCGAGAACACGCCCTACGTCGTCACGCTCGACAGCGACACACAGCTGCCGCCCGGCCGACTGCGCGAGCTGGTCGGCGTGGCCGCGCACCCGCACAACCGTCCGCTGATCGACACCGAGTCGCGCCGGGTCGTCAGCGGCTATGGCATCTTGCAGCCGCGCATCGCAACGCCCTTGCCGGCCCCGCGCGACTTCACGCTCTTCCACTGGCTGTTTGCCGGCCAGCCCGGCATCGACCCCTACAGCGCTGCCAGTTCCGAGGTCTACCAAGACGTGTTCGGCGAAGGCACCTTCACCGGCAAGGGCCTGCTCGACGTGCAGGCCATGCATGCGGTGCTCGATGGGCGACTGCCCGAGGGCCTGGTGCTGAGCCATGACCTGCTCGAAGGCTCGATGGCACGCTGCGCCACGGTCACCGACATCACGCTGATCGAAGATGCTCCCTTCCATGCCGATGTGGCGGCCTCGCGCGTACACCGCTGGATGCGTGGCGACTGGCAGTTGCTGCCGGTCTTCCTGCAGCCTCGGGACTACCCATTGAGCGCGATCAACCGCTGGAAGATTTTCGACAACCTGCGCCGCTCGCTGGTGGCGCCCGCCTCGCTGGCCTTGCTGGTGTTGACTCTGTGCAGCGGCGTGGTGTCACCGTGGGCGGCCCTGGTGCTGGTGCTGGCTGCGTTCTCGGCCGGGCCGCTGATGGGTGCGGTGGCCGGTTTCTCGCCCAGCCGCGACGACGTGGCCAAGCGCCATTTCTACCGGCAAGCCGTGGTCGACCTGGCGCGCGCCCTGTGCATGGGGTTGTGGCAACTGGCGCAACTGCTGCAGCACACGCTGATGGCGGCCGACGCCATCGGCCGCTCGCTCTACCGCATGGCCGTGAGCCGGCGCCACCTGCTGCAGTGGACCACGGCCGCGAGTGCGCAGGCCATGGTCAAGATGGACCTCGCCGCGCTGATCCGCGTCCACTGGACGACACCCGCCGCGGCGCTGCTGGTGCTCGCAGCCATGCTGGCCGTCGGCACGCCCTACCCCGTGCCGGTGATCGCGCTGTGCCTGCTGTGGGCCGCATCGCCGGTGTGGATCAGCTGGGTCAGCCGGCCACACCCGCCGCGCGAAGACGCCGGCCTGTCGGCCGACGAGCAGGCGCGCCTGGAAGGCATTGCGCGCGATACCTGGCGCCTCTTCGAGCGCTGCGTGAATGCCGACGAACGCCACCTGCCGCCCGACAACCTGCAGACCGTGCCGACCGACATGGTGGCGCACCGCACCTCGCCCACCAACATCGGCCTCTACCTGTTGAGCACGGCCTGCGCGCGCGCCTTCGGCTGGATCGGCACGCAAGACCTGCTGACGCGGCTGGAGGCCACGCACGCCACCTTGCGCACGCTGCAGCGCCACCGAGGCCACTTTCTCAACTGGTACGACACGCAGACCGGGGCGGCGCTGCTGCCGATGTACGTGTCGACGGTGGACAGCGGCAACCTGAGCGGGCACCTGCTCGCGGTGGCCCAGGCCTGCTTCGAGCTGGCGTCGGCACCGCACGACACGAGCTCGGCCGAGCGTGCGTTGAGCGCTTCTCGGCAGCGGCTCGCGCCCCTGCTGGGCAAGGTGCCCGAGCTGTTCTCGTCGGCGCCTGCCGGTGCGGCGCTGGCACGCTTGCTGGCCCTGCCCGACCCGCTGGACGAAGCACAGCGCAACGGTGCCGATTTCGAGCTGCTGCTGCGCCAGGCCTCGGACGAGCTGGTGTCGCTGCTGCCCGAAACCGCGGCCACGCCGTCTGCACTGCCCTCGCCGAACTGGCGCGACGAGCTCGCGTGGCGGCTGGCCGATCACCTGGCCACGCTGCGGTCGGCGCTGTGGGACGTGCAGGCCGCGGCCACGCCGGCACAGACCGTCCATCGCTTGCAAACGATGGCTGCGGCCTTCGAAGAAATGGCCTGGAGCGCCGACTTCGGTTTTCTGTACCACCGCAAGCGCCATCTCTTCCACATCGGCTACCGCGTGGCCGAGCAGGAACTCGACGCCGGCTTCTACGACCTGCTGGCCTCCGAGTCGCGCCTGACCAGCCTGCTGGCTATCGCCAAGGGCGAGGTGCCCGTGCGGCACTGGGCCTCGCTCGGCCGGCCGTTCTATGCAGTGGGCACCGAAGCCGGCTTGCGCTCGTGGTCGGGCTCGATGTTCGAGTACCTGATGCCCACGCTGGTGCTGCACGAACCGCATGGCAGCGTGCTGCGCAATGCCGGCCACGCCGCCATCCGCGAGCAGATTTCGTTCGCCAAGGCGCATGCCGTGCCGTGGGGCATTTCGGAATCGGCGTACGCCGGACGCGACCACACGCTGGCCTACCAATACGCGCCGCAAGGCGTGCCCCGGCTCGCACTGCGCCGCACGCCGCCCGACGAGCTGGTGATCGCGCCTTACGCCACCGCGCTCGCAGCACAGATCGCACCGCACAGCGCCACGGCCAACTTCGCCGCCATGCAATCCATGGCGGCCCGTGCACGCTACGGCTTCATTGAAGCGCTCGACTTCACGCCGGCCCGGTTGGCGAGTGGTGAGGCCTACGCGCCGGTCGGCACCTTCATGGCCCACCACCAGGGCATGAGCATCGTCTCGCTGGCCAACGTGCTGCTGAACGGCCAGGCGCAGCGCTGGGGCATGGCGAATGCGCACATCGAGGCCGTGGCTTCGCTGCTGCACGAGCGCGCGCCGCGCGAGGTGTCGATGCTCTATGCACCGCTCGCCGGGCCACCACCGCAGGCGATGCAACGCCGCGGGCCGGCGCTGCTGCGCGAGATCGACCCGGGGGTGTCGGCCACCGAGCCGACGCACGTGCTGTCGAACGGGCGCTACAGCGTGTCGCTGCGGCCCAACGGGGCCGGCTGGAGCCGGCGCGGCGCCACCGGCATCACGCGCTCGCGCGACGACGCGCTGCGCGACGCGCAAGGCAGCTTCTTCTACCTGCGTTGGAGCGAGCGCGGGGGCAACACCCGGCAGCCGGGGTCGCCTCTGGTGTCGCCTCTCGTGTCAATCACCCAGCACCCGGCACCCGATGCCGCCGCCACCTACAAGAGCATCTTCCACGCCGACCGCGTGTGCTTCGACGCCGCCTGGCCCGAGCTGCAAGCACACACGACGGTGTGGGTCAGCCCGGAAGACGACATCGAGTTCCGCCAGATCGAGCTGCGCAACC
>Ga0307515_10007102_pt1 | contig 22242 bp, 1 predicted proteins | sample 17_EM_MG_FD_194513 | JGI IMG/M metagenome (GOLD analysis project Ga0307515, IMG submission 194513) | Populus trichocarpa ectomycorrhiza microbial communities from riparian zone in the Pacific Northwest, United States - 17_EM | ecosystem: Host-associated > Plants > Roots > Unclassified | place...
AATCTGTTAGGCAACCACTCTACTAGTTATTATTACGTTGTTAACTTTAATTTACATTACCTATATACTTAGCCTATTAACGAGCCCATTATAGTTCCTGCTATAAGGTTCCGTTATAATAGAGATATAATAATCTTGGATATATAGTGTTTAGGAGCGTATATGCAAATAGCTTACCCTTATTAATAATAATATTCGTACTCTTACGCGGGCTACTCTAGCTAGGTAAGTTTCTCTAGTAACTTACTTAGGAACTATACTAACTCCTTTAGCCAACGTCTCTCTAATCCTTACTTAGACGCTAATTTAGAACTTAGGGATACTAAGGATAGCAATAAAGGTTAAGATAAACATTCTCCTCGCCAGTCTCCCGCCTATGCTAGTCCTTTTAGTACCCGTTATTCTAAAAAGAATATTAGTAAAAGTACTAATAATTCTAGGGATAGAGGAGCTAATAATACCATTAATAATAATATTAAGATAGAAGAGGAGGCTCCTATTACTGCTGCTAGTATTTAAGTTATTACCTAGCTTTTTCCTTTTTATTATAGAATAGCTTTATATAGTACTTCTTAGATGCCTTCAGGATACCCTATTATTAGGAATTAACTTTATACTTTAGGGATGCCTTTATTCTAAGCTTCGGTAACAATTCTTATAAAGGCAATGCACTACTATAATCTCTATATATAATAAACGGGTAGTATTCCTATAGGTGCTTTATAATTTTTTAAAATTTTTAATTCTTTATAGGCTGTTCTTTTACTCCTCTTCGTATTATTAACTTTACTGCGTATCTCCGGTGCCAGACTAGATACTCTCCTTTTATCCCTAGGGGGTCCTTCTAAATCCCCAAGGCCTTTTCTTATATTACTACTACTTATTCTTAAACAGCGTCTTCTTTAGACAATATCCCTAGTAGTTCTCCTATAGGTTCTATAGGCTTCCCCTTATAGGGTTTTAGGATCCCTATTATAATAGTAAAACATTTCCGTTCTTAATACCTGTACTTAACCTTATGGTTTTAATTTACGGGGTCTTCTCCGTTATCTCGTCTATGGCATATCCTAAACCGTTACCGAATCTTTACCCTTAGTCCTTAGGAAGGTTTTAATTGCCGTATTATATCCCGGCTAAAGGTACTCTTTAGGTTCCCAACTATTATATACCTAAAAGTATCCTTCCTAGCAAACTAAAAATTCGCGCTTCTTTTAGCACTATCTTTAGTCTAAAATGTCTTCTACATTCCATTCTAGTTCCCTATTAATTTCGCTAGATAGTAACAGTTCTACACTATCTCTTCTCCAGTATAGCTTTAGTAAGGAAATATAAAATATAGGATATATTAGGTATAATTTTGGCAATTCTAATTTATAGGCTTAATTTCCTTTAGTTTTCCTAACTATCTTAAAGGGTCTAAGCCACTAGTAATCCAGCTTCTTCTTAATACATTTTATTCGGATATTTTTTATAAATAGTAAGACTTCGTCTCCTATCTTAAATTCTTTTAGCATATATTTTTTGTTATAGTACCTTTTTTACACAGCCTAGGCGTCTAGTAAGTGCTTTTTAAGTTCTTCTCTGCGAATTCTCATTTACTTAATTCTCTCGGACGCTACTAGTGCCTCCCTTTTAGGAACGATGTCCTTAACGTTTTAAAAGTTATTTACTTTTACCCCAAATAATGCTTTATAAGGGGTTATTTTTATACTACTATAGATACTTATATTATATACGTGCTATACTAAAGCCAACCATAATATCTAATTATCCTGTTAATAATTAACATAGCAGCGGAGGTAGTGTTCCAACAACGCATTTAGACGCTCTATTAGCTCGTCTATTTATAGGTAGAAGGTAGTGCTTATTCTTTACCGTATTTTTAATAAGAGACAAAATAAAGACTAAAATGCACTATTAAATATAGTACCTCTATTAGATATAATTCCCCTTAGCGTGCTAAATAAAAGCCACCGTTCTAAAAATAGGTCTACTAGTTTTACTACCGTAATCGTTATTATAATAGCAAAGTATCCTAAAAACTTTATATACCTATTAACGATTACTAAAATAGCGTTAGCAACCTCTTTAGTTCTTATCTTAGTAGGGGGTAAGCCTATAATAAAATCTATTATTAATTCTAATATAGGTCCCTACGGAATAAGAAGCACTAATAACTCGCCGTATAGGTAATGCCTAGATATCTGTATCTTTTAGCACGTATTATACCTTAATATATAGTCCTTAACCTCTTTAGACATTCCACCCTAAAAGTATTTCCTTTAAACGGCCTTAAGGGTTCTATTAGCACCATAGTAACCCCTAAAAGGGTTATTATAAAAGACCTTTAAAATTTCATCTTAAATCGCTTAGTCCTTTGGGGCATATATAGCACCCTTAAAGCGTAACAGACCCTTTTAGTCTTACTGCCACGGCTTCTTAGTAACTCTAGCTAAGTTAGTTTCCACTATATCTTTCTACCTCTCCCTAGAGGCAAAGGCGTCCCTTTATTAAGCTTAAAAAAGAAGATCTGAAAAGGTTTTATATAAATTACTTACTTCTATTTCGCCTACCACTATTATAGACTTAAGGCGTAGTATAAGACGTTTTAAACTATTAGTGCTAGTAAATTTTCCTACCGTTATACAGTATGCCACGCTATAGATAGGTATTTTACCTATCCCCTTTAGATCTGAAAACTCGCAGCTAATACGCCGTTAAGTTAAAGGTGCTGTAATACCTCTAATACATCCCATAGAATTCTCACTAATTCTAGGGTACGCCAACTTTATAACGTCTGCTTAGTCTATAACCTAGTCCGTAACTATATTCTATAGCTCTATAATTATAGCGCTTTATAGCTGTATTACTAGGACCTCTGCCTTACTACAAAATTCTATAGTTCTAGGGAAAGAGTCTTCTTTCTTCTTAAGCAAATTTTGCAATATAGGGATCATTTCCCCTATGCTATCCTAGATCCTTCCTATCTTATAATCTAGACGTCTTAACAACCTATTAGCGGGATTTATCTTTCCTAGGCGGTATATAATTTTAAAATCGTACTATAATAGTGCCTCTGCCTATCTGGCTTGTTAACCGCTTAACACCTTTATAGTTATAAAGTATTCTAGGTTATTATAGTCTATAAGGACTTTAATAAGGTAATTACTTCCTATATAATAATATCGTTAGTGCTTTATTACTGCAACTATTATAAGTAACTCCTAGTCGTGCGTTATATAACGCTGTTTTATAGGGGTCATTTTCCTTAACCAAAACGCTATAGGATGCTATTCTCCGTCTTTTAATTAAGATATAATTGCCCCTAGGGCAAAGCCGGATGTATCTATTTTAAGGTATATATATAGCTCCCAGCAAAAGTGTATTAGGATAGGCGCCGACGTAAATAAATCCTTTAACCAGTCTATTGCCTACTTAGCAGCTTCCCTAAATATAAAGGGTCCTAACTTCTTACCATTCTTAAATCCTTTTAGTAGATCGGTAATTAGGAGTATTACTTATAAATAGTAAACAATAAACCTTTGGTAGAAGTTCGCCGTATCTAAGAAAACCTATACTTCTCTAAATATTATAGGGTATAGCCATTCCCTAATAGCGTCTACTCGGCTTTTCTCTATTAACACTCTATTAACGCTAATAATAAAGCCTAGAAAATTAATGCTAGTGACGTAGAATGAGTATTTTTTTAGGTTTATATAAAGCTTATATTCTCGTAGTCTTTTAAGTACTATTTATACGTAGTGCGTATATGCTTCGTAGTTATTAGAGTAGACTATAATATTATTAAGATAGACTATATATATCGTGTCTAACAGGCCTAACAATACCTTATTAATATAGGCCTAAAATATTACTAGTGCGTTAGTGAGCCCAAATAGCATCATTAGGTACTTAAAGTGGCCGTACTATATTTGGAACGCCATTTTCTACTTATCGCCGGCTTTAATCCGGATTTAATAGTATATATCTTTTAAATCTAATTTCGTAAATATCTTTACGCCTAATAGTCTATTAATAAGCTCCCCTATTAAGGGTAACGGGTAGCAATTCTTTATAGTAATCTTATTTAGCGCCTAATAGTTAACATAGAGGTAAAGGGTCTTATCCTTCTTAGGTATAAATATAATTAGTACCCCTGCCGGGCTTATAGAGGGCCAAATCTATCCTCTCTAAAGATTATCTACTATATATTAACGTAATACCGCCAGCTTATTTTCTAACAGGTTATACAGTAGTCTAAAAGGAGGTTATTTATCCCCTATATCTATCTCATACTTAACCAACATAGGGTTAAATAAGGTTTATACAGCCTCTTTACTAGACATATCCTCTAAGTCCGCATATTCCTATAGAATCTCTAGTTCCTCAACTGCGTATAGCCGGACATCCGAAAATAAATATCCCGTGTCCCCATTCTTAGTATTAAGAGTGGCATATATAGCATATACCCACCCTTCTTCTTATATATAGTTTAGGAAAGTCTTTTAATCTTTAACTATAATGCGCGGTTAAGACTTCTAATATTAATATAAGGCTAAAGGCCAATTAATGTCCGGATTAACTTAGTAAAGCTATGGGTATCCCAAAATAAGGTCGTACCCCTTAATTTCTACAGCATAGAAGCGTATCTCCTACATATCCCATAGACCATTACGGTCCTAGCTAGCCATAGAAAAAGCCTATTCCCTATAGTATAGAATCCAGTGGCCTCTAATGCTTTAAACCGTGCGCACCTGCGAGCCGCTAAGGTCCAAATCCAATTCTTTTACTAGTAATTAAGAAATGAACCCTATAGTCACGCCGCTGTCTATAAGGCAGTCTTACGTTACCTATTTATTATTAACTTAAATAGAGACAGGAATAACTATATAATAGCTTACTCCCTCCTTCTTTTACTAGCCTAGTATAAGGGAGTAAAGATCTACTAGGCTCTCTCTTTTCCCAATTAATCCGACTCTAGTTTTTTTTACCAGTAGAAGCGCTTTATATAGCCCTTCTTGCCGCAGTTATAACAAACGCGTAACTCTTAGTTCTACTTACGTGGATTAGGTTTTTACCTATTATTATTCTAGGGCTAACCAGCATTGCTCCAGGGCTTTAAAGCCTGCTCACGTTATTCTTCCGTAAAGTAATTAGGTTAGGATCTGCCCCTGTTATTAAAGCTAGGTCTAGTCCTACGCTCTTTATTATTGGTGTCTTATTCCTTTCGCTTACCTAAATAGTCTCTTTTAGCATTCTTAATCCGAGTAGCTTCAGAGATAAGCTTTTCTTAAGAGGTAGGAATTTCGCCCTTCTCCTATATGGCCTGTCGAATCTTAGATTATAACTTAGCAAGTAGCTAGTAAAGTTATATAGTGTCATCCCACAGGTTTAAGTAGGGTATATTATCTTCTAATTCTTCTAAGTAGTTTATAAACTAGACTACACTCTAGCCTTCTTACTATTTAGCGTTATAGTATCGCTAGTTATAATCTATCCCTTAATTAGTAGGGTCTTAGACCTAATCAACCAACCAGGACTTAAGTTTACTAAATTTAAGGGATGTGGTAAGTTTCTTCTTATAGCGTATCTATAAACTCTTAACGGTGCTACGCAGGAAGGTAGAAGCAATTAGTGTCTAATTATACTCGTTAGAGTAACGTTTCGGATCTAGCTAAAACTTAGTTTTACATTAACGGATAAAACGATTGCAGTTCCAAAAACTATTACTATAGTACTTATTAGGTTCCTTTATACGGAATTTAGGTTTTTCTAACATTATAGCGTAGTATAGCGTTACCCCTTCGAGTCCGCTTCGTGTCTAGGGTGTCTATACTTCCCCCAATTATCCTTATAATTGTTCTTAGTAGTCTTAATATACTTATCTTAATTATATCTCTAACTCCTTTATTTTTTATAGGGTCTCGTATAGCGACCGCTCTAATAACTCCCCAGCGGTAATCGTTCCTAAGGGTCTCGTAAGGTTAGACGGACTAGCCGTGGCTTCTTTATAGGAAGAGGGAATGCGCTCCTCTAGAGAGACTCTTTAAGCCTCTTACAGTAAGGGCGTTGCTTCGTAGGGTACAGGAGTATAGTCCGTCATTGTTAATTAATAGCCGTACGTTCCTAACGGATTGTGAGCAATTAGAATTATAAGAGGCCAGCCTAACCGAAACGTATAATTATCTAATTAATAGTGTCACCGGTAAGTAGAAGGTAAGTTAAAGGTATGTTAAAGGTAAGTAGAAGGTAGAATAAGTTTTCACGTATTAAAGGACAAATGCTTCTAACCACTTCTATTCAGAGACTAATTGCTAGTCCTTCTCTAGAGGAGAACCAGCTCCCTATATAATCCTTCTAAGACGCTAGCAAAACCCTTTACCCCTTATCTGTCTAACTGTGTCTTCTAGGACGTAGATGGAACATAGATAAGACCTCCTTCTGTCTTATATAATATATACCTTCTGGGGAATTCCGTTACACTATTTTAGCTATTTTGGCTTGTTAAGATATAGTGTATATAAAGGTAGACGGTATAGAAATAGTGGGCTAAATTGGGAATAAGAATAGGAAATAGGAAATAGGAAATAGGAAATAGGAAATAGGAAATATGAAATAGGAAGTAGGAAATATGAAATAGGAAGTAGGAAGAGGTAAATAGGAAATAGAAAGTAAGAAGTAAGAAGTAGGAAATAGGACTACTATATATAGATTTTATAAGTAGGGTTAGGACGAATCCTAGTTAAGCTTAGACCTAGCTATATAATAATTTTAGCTTGCTTAAAATAGTGTAGTTACTTATCCTATAACTATATCTCTCTTCTCTTTAATTTACTATGTTTACCTTTACTCTAACGTATTAGCTAGCTAGTAGTTAGGACTAGTAGTTAGGACTATAATCCCTAATATAAGCTATAAGTCTCTATAGCTCTAACAAGAATAAACTCTATAGGTTCGCTTAATTAAGCTCTACTTTATATTAGATCTATATTAATATATACTATCTAGCATCCTCTAATATAGATAAGGGATAGCGTAGCTAAAAGAGTAGTGCTATAAATATTCGCGATACCGCTGTAGCTTATATCTATTAACAGTATAAAGTAGGGAGCTTTTTAAGAAGTAACCCTGTTAAGCTTCTTTTAAAAACTCTACCCTAATTCCGTACTTTAAATTATTACTACGCTATCTACTAAGTAATAATGCCGGAAGTATTAGAGGCAGCGCATTTAAGCTCTATAGTTACACCCTTAAGTAGCTTAAATCTACCGCTATCTTCTTAAATCTAACCTATAGATTCCTAAATAGGAGCCTAAGCTTTAATATTGAGTTATAGGATAGTTAATAAAATATATATCCCTAATAAACTATAAGTATAGCCTAGTTAAGCAACAGTATATAGCTAGGATTTTATAACCTTTAAATATACGAAAGTTAAATTAGCGCTAACTCTAGAGGTAGACGAATTTAATAAGTATATATTTATTATTTATAGGCAGGGAGGTAAGTATAAGATAGCTACTAGGTTTTTATTGCTAATAGTAAAATACTAGGTAAGAAGATTAGTAAGGTAATATATTATATTAATGTTAATTCTAAAAACCTATAGGATATACTTAGGTCCGTCCTTTAATATATAAAGGGAACTTCCCTTAAAGAAGATAAGCCTATAGTATACTAACCTCTATAAGTAGGGCTTTTAATACCTTAGATTAACTAATATTTTAACTAGGTAGAGCAGAACCTATTATATTACTTTATCCCTATACTAGATGCTTTTAGTAACGCTCTAATAAGTAGAACCCTTTATAATCCTTTAGCCCTTTAATATCTTAATCTATTAGTAACCTATATTAAAACTATATACACCTCTATAAAATAACGCTTTAACTTGTTAGAATATAGCGGAGAAATTATATACAATATGCTCTAGGCTCTCTTTAAGCCAAATAATTTTATATATAGGAAATACCTTAGTACCAGGAAGCCTAGATATATTAATTTTAATTTTAGTAAGAAGAGAACTAGTTATAAAGGGGAAGCGTTTTTTTATATTAAAGGCTGGTATATAGATAATAATAGTAAAGGATTTAGTGAAGCTGTAATAGTAGTTCCTATTTAGAAGTTTTAGGGGTTAAAGCTAATATATAGCCTTAAATACTTTCCTCTTAAATACTACCCTAACGTAGAGAATAAGAAGCGTAAACTTACTAAGCGTGGTTAGAAGTTTGCTTTCTTAAAGGGGAAGTATTATTAGTAATATAAAGGTAATGCATTTTATACAGACAATGGATATCCTATTAAGATATTTATTAATAGCCGTATTATAATTAATACGGTACTATTCTAGGAGTATAATCCAAACTATAGTAAACCTAGTATTAATAAGCTGTAAAGGCGCCAATTTTTAAGCGGTATTTAGATATAATTTAACAATCCTTTAAAGAAGAAACTTAATAAAGTTACGAGTAATAGTATAAAGGATTTACTAAACTAATACTTTTTTATATACAGCCTAACCGTATATAGGTTTAGTCTAGGCAAAAATGCTAGTATAAGTCTTATATCTCCTAGATTTGTAGATTAAGGAAGAATATAAAGCTGATTTAATGCCCTATAGTGGAGTTTACTATTAATAATATTAGCGATATCTACTAGGACCCTTAATTTTTTAAACGCCTTATAATTTTAAAGAAACGGAAAAGGTTTATAAAGGCTTTTATAGCTTCTTACTTAATAAGCGCGACTTATATTCAGTTTAATCATTTTTATAGCGAGTAAGGGATAAGGTCTAATAATACTGCTATAGTGTAATAGTCTCCTTATTCCTTTATTTTTTAAGAAACCTAATACGTAAATTAGTATCCCTACTAGTATTAACAAGACCTTAACCGCCAAAGGACTTTTAGAAATGCTTTAAAAACCGCTATATATGGTACGCTCCCACTTATTTACACCGCTACTATTATTTAACTCTTCTAGTTATCTAGTATGGAACTAGGTACTAACCTAAAGGATATTAAAAATAAGCTTTCTTATATTTTCCAGCTGGCTACCTACTAGGAAGCTATGCTTCTTTTAGATAAAGCTAATATATTTTTACGGAAACGATTACTAGATTATACGAGCAATAGCCTTATTATAATTTTCTTATGTATACTTAAATGTTATAAAGGAATTATGTTCCTTACTACTAATTATATAAATAAATTTAATAATATAATATAAAGTAGAATCTATATTGCCATATTATATAATACTTTAACAACTAAGACGTGGATAAAACTTTGGGAAAGTTTTTTATAAAAAAAAAGGCAGTTATAACTAAAGGAGAAGCTAGATATAGTCCTAATAAGTTAAAGAGATTAGCGGAAAAGGAGCTTAATAGTTAATAGGTATACCACCTTAACCTCCTAATAGAGAACTGTTATACTAAACACTTATTTATTATAGATTAAAAATGCTATTAAAATAGCTGTTGCTTTGGCGATTAAGAATAGAGCTTTAGTGTCCTATTCTTATCTTAAAGTGGTTTTAAAATTTATTAAGGAGTTTAATAAGGAGATAAAAGGTCCTGGCCAAGATACTATATAGACTCTTTTATATAAATATTTCCTACCCTTTAGTAGTTATATAATGGTTCTCTTTCTTAATATAAGTATAATTTTAGATATTAATATTTAATAGTTTTAAATTAAATATTTAGCTATAGTTCTGGCTTCTAACAAATGTGTTATTAGTTAATTAATCTAAGGTGTTATATATCGCTTATAACTTCACTATACTAGCTTATTAATTAGTAGAGGATAGAAATTTCCCTTAAAATTAGTTAGTATTCTATAAATTAATAAAGGGAGAGACCTACTAGTTACTTAGCTCGTATAATTACCTAGCTCCTATAACTACCTTACCCTATAGCCCATACTAAGCCAGTAATAAGCAGTAGTTGCGGCCAATATTATAGGTTTGGATTCTACGTATAGTAGGTATTAGTATATATAATAATTAGCGATACTACCTTTATACGCTAGAAGATAAAACAAAACCGGGTTTACTAGGCTATTATATTAATAGGTAGCACCTATATAGTTATAGTATCTGCTTTTTCTTCTGCTTTAGTTATATTTATACGCTATATTACAGTAAGCCTGCCGTCTCCCTTATAGGTAATAATATTAACGTATAATGTTCCTAATATTATACTTAAAATAATAAGAGAGGATATCTATAGGTATATTTGAGGAGGTCTTACGACTTTAGAGTAGGGTAGGTATATTTATAACAACTCCCCGCCTAATTTGGTGCTCCTCTAGTCTACATAATATTATCGCCTATATATTGTCCGCTGTAGCTATTTATTTCCTTCTAGATATCCTAACCCATATAGATATAGCCTATAAAATAGTAGGTATATATAAAATATATAAAGCCGTAAGCACTAGGGTTAAATATATTTATAAGTTTAATTGTCTTTTAAGTTGGAACCGGATTAAATAAATAATTAGCTAAGGCTTAAAAATATTTACCTTTATTTACCTTGTATTAAGGTAATTAGTCCTATATATTTGGCTATATATTTACTTCTAACTCTAAGGTCTTATATATTTAGCTTCCTATAAAGCCTTATTTTACGATTATATCCTATAAGGCACTAAACGCATTTAGTATAGTATTTAATAAAGATAGAGGCCTTATAAAGTTTGCCTTAGCTAGTAAGTTTTAGATAAAGACCGCTGCATATAAAATATAGTTAATATTTGCATTTAGGAGCTTTCTATAAGCAATCTAGGCTAAGAAAACCGGTAAGCCCTTTTAGCATTTACCTTTGCGTAGACGTAAGGCAGCTACTAGTACTAAGGACGCGTATAAAAGCTAGCTCCGTTTCTTTTTATTTACTTAACCCCTAGGTTTCTACCCTACCTCCTATATTCTTTAAGCTTATAGATATATCTTTATAATCGCCTAAGTTTCTATACTAGTATTAGTTTAGTAATAACCTCTAAGTAAGCAGCGAAAACGAACCGTAGTTTTTGTTAAGGCGATATTCTCTATATAGCGCGTTAGATATATCTAGCTGCGTAGAAAATAATTCTAATTTTATATTATAACTATATTTATAAAGTACCTCTTTTATATCTTCTAATATTATATATACTAAACTTTTACTATAAGTATATTTATAGTAAACTTAAGTATAATTATACATTTTGCAGAACTGTAGAAAAATGCTATTATGCTAAAAAAGAACAACTTATATATTTCTTAGAATACATATAAACTCTTTAGGTTGGTTTTTAAAATAAGGGAGTAGATATAGGAATTATTAATATTTCGGGTTATAAATTTATACTTAAAGCTAATATAGGCTAGTCTAAATACGGCACTGGTAATTTTTACCGCGCTTAGCAGAGAGTTTACTGCCTAACCTAAATAGAAGAAATATATAGGTACTAATAGCGGTAGAAAATATAAATTAATACGGTATAGTATTTTTATAGAAGGTGGAAGTTTTATATCCTATATAAGCCGATAATTTTTATACTAAGTATTACGCGCTAGCATATAATAGCCCTATAGGCTCCCTTATATCTACACCTAACTGCCTATTATAGAAGTATTTAATTAACAATAGTAAATAGTATAGGCTAGGCAGTTATCTGGGGAGCGATTTCTCTATCCCTTATTTAATAGCGCTGGTCCTCGAAATCGGACTCTGCACCTATACGTGGTGAGGCCTACGAACCTGCTAGTCTTTGGACTTAGCAGAGCCAACGCAGAGACGTCGCACAGCTGCGGGTAGGGGTCGTGGTAGTGGTCGAAATGTTATAGGGGGTAGTGAAAAGTTTTTATATGGGATGGTGAGATCTTGAAAACCACTATTAACGGTACCCCCTTTATAGTAGACAACTGCTACGCTCTTATTCAACCCTATGTAATCCTCGCGGATACGAGATAGAATCCAACGTCCCCCGACCCCCAATTAAAAGCATTAACGACCTTATATTAATAAACGAATAATTAAGAACGAACACAAACGAATAAGTAAGTATACGGCCCCTCTTAACCCCTAGGGCAATCGCCCGCAGAGCATGCGGTCACTCGCCGTTAACTACCAAATACTACCTAGCAGCCTAGATTGCGACCCACGGTTTTCCCTATCTCCTTTTAACGGAGTAGTAACCCTTAAAGAGGGCCTAGCTGGGGCCTAGGCATAAAAGATACCCAAATACACAATATCCCGCTCGCTTATTAGTATTACGGTAGTTAGAACGGATAAATCCCCCTTACGCCTTTAATGGCTCTAGGGGGGAAGGAGGCAAGGCGTATACGGCAATGGTTAATAAGAGATAGCATATAGGGGACGGTTAAGATATAGGAGAAAACAATAAGTACACGGCGATCGATCGGCAAGGCCTAGCTAGGACGTAGTGAACCCTAGCTTTGGATAAGCTAAAGAGGGAAGCAGTGGTTCCCAAGGAGTTCAAAACATCTAAGGAGGAGGACGTGCTGTAGGCCCGTAGGGCCGCTGCTACGTGCAAACATAGCAATTCGGGGTTTTTCATCCGACTGAGGTGGCTTATAGGGTTTTTCCTCCCCCAACCCAACTATAGGGGTTTTCTTCCTGTAAATACACAAGTTTTCCCCCCTGTGACGGAGTAGTCTGCGTGGGCCAGTAGGATCCGTATCAGACGTTAATCAAAGAATTACTACTACTACTATTTAATAGCGCTATTGGCGATAAAGGATATAAAACTTAAGAGAGAAATAGATAAGTATATAGAGTATAAGGTATCCCTAGTCTGTTACGACATACAGGATAAGTTTATTAAAGTAAGTCAGGTGTATTATTTACTTAATATTTGCTAATATATAGTAGAAGAGAAGTAGCAAACCCTCTTTTACTAAGTTCCTTACGCGTAAACCTGTTCCTTAGTTTTAATCCTTTTATAATAAAGTTTTTTATAAATTAGCCTTAACCACTAAAGGTTATAGTAGAGAGAAGGAAGTAGTATATATTACTACAGCCCTAACCAAATTTAAACCCAAAAATGGCTAGTATATCTTTATTAAAGGATCTTACAACTAGTTGCCTTCGGCGGCGTCCTTTTAGAAAAAAGCTCCAGTAAGACTAAATATAGGTGACGTAATAGTATAGCGAGGCGACTTAATATACCTTTACCCTCCTAATAAAGGAGGGATATTTATAACATTAGTATATAGTCTAGTACGGTAAGGAAATTTATCTCTATAATAGGTAGTAGGATAATATTATAAGTTTAAGGACGTATTAGGTATTATAAAAGAGTTATTAGCTATTAAAAGCCCGTTTAAGAGCTACTAGTTACTTAGTTCTACTTCCTTATCCTATTCTAAGACTAACTTATCTAGTATTATATTTAAGAGAATCTAAATATCTTTATCTAATATATAGTCCTAATTTAGACTTACAGAAAGTGTCCTAGTGTAATTTTTAATTAAGTACGTATTTATTAGGGAAGGTATACGCTAGTAGCTATCCTTTATCCCTAAGTCTAATCCTCGCTATATTATAGAATCTCATCCTCTAACGTTATTAAGTATTTTCTTTATATAGAAAGCAGTTATATATAGAGAAGCGCCTCCTAATAGAGATCCTAAAGGGATTATTAAAACTCTATAGAAATCTATCTCTCTAATTTAACTTACCTAGGATATTATACAGTTAATTACTTAGAGCGCTATTATTATTAATATGGACTTCTTAGGCTATAGATAAAACCTTAGGTAAAGGGGAGCTAGTAGTGCTATCTTTATTAATCTTATAAATACAAGGTTCTAGTAGATCTCTAGGTAGAAGTTTATAGGTTATAAAGTTAGTAAGTCTAAAAGCCCTATAGATATTAAAGTATCTACAGCTAATCTTAGTCTTAAAATACTGTAAACTTTAAAGTACGTAGACTTACTCCTTATACTAGTTATAGCTTATCCTATAGGCAGGATTAAATAGCGCATAGGTTAAAGTAGGAATTTTATCTTGTTCTAGCGCCTCTACTACTCCCTACGCTATTTAAATGCATATCTCTTATCCTTACTCTGCTGTATTAGTAAGGGCGTATTGCTTTCCTATTGCTATATTAGCAATTATATTATAAGGTAACCTATATATAGTCTAACTTATAAAAGCTATATAGATAAGTAGGGCTTTCCGTTCCCATTTTATAGTTAATTTATTAACTACCTAATTAACTATCTTAGCTATTTTATATCCCTAACGGCGCTTATTATAACTAGGTTTCTAGTTTAATAAGAAAGTTAGTAGTAGACCATGAGGCGTATTAATATATTAAGTATTAACCTTCCCTCTATTAAACTTTCGTATAAGGTAGAAATAATTTTTAATAAATTTAACGTACTATATCCTCTCTTTATAATACCTATTTAAGGCTTTCTAGTTCTTGTTTAAGGATTTAGCGTAAGCCTTAAGTAAGCCCTTATATTTAACCCCTATAACTCCCCTCTATAGCTAATTCTAAAAGGTTACTTAACTAATACTATTAACTTTCTCCTTTAATCTGCTACGGATTTTTTAAACTACTACTAAGATTAATTTCTTAATATTAACGCTACTCTTATTGTAAACTGTTACTGTATTATTTATAAAAGAAATAGCGCTACATAATCTTATTAGTCGTATTTAGAGTATTAGAATTAAAAGTTTCTTAAATCTTTCGCTAAATTTTATTAAAGTTTCTTTCTATATTAACCTATATTTAACTCTTAGATTATATATATACTAGCTCTATTTCGTTATAAGAACCGGCTTATTTAACTTTTTTATCCGTTTTAAGAGGTTTCCGGAAAGCTCCCCTTTATTATTAGGCGAGTTAGTGTTCTTTCTCTATTTTAAGGAGTAGTCTAAAAGCTCTCTTTTACGTCCCGGCGTGTTAATATCGGTATTAAATTTAGTGCTAAGGTTAGTATAAGTAATAGGCTCTTCTAGATACTTAGAAGCTCTTAGGAGTTTATAAGGATTTACTACATTAATATCTAATTAGGAGCTATCTGTAATATTAAATTGTTACCCTCTATCTAAAGTCCGCGGCGTATTAGTACCTAGGCGGCGTTAATTTTGGGGAGAGCTTCGCTATAAACTATTCCTAAGGCGTTCTTCCTAAAGGTTATTAATAGATTTTAATTAATCTGCTAATTAGGTAAGCTTTCTAAGTTATAACCGAGTTACTTTAGGCTAAAAGATATTTAACTCTAATAAGAATAGAGGATCTGTAAGTATATAACTAGTTTTTTAAGTTTTAGCAGTTAATTATTATTCTATACTTTTTAGGAGTTTTACTAGTATTACTATGAGAAGTTCTAATTATAATATAACTATTTAAGGACGTAGTTATATATAGCTTTTTTAACCTACTATATTGCCTTTGTTTTGTCTATTTACTACTAATAAAGCTAATATTTATAGTAAAAAGAGTAAAATATCTAGTTTGGAAAAGACGGTACTATAAATAAAGTGGCTATAACTTTAATAATTATAAAGTTGATTTTAAAGTTGATTTATAGATAGTACGAGGTGATAATAGTATTAAGAGTAAATATTGCTATTTAGCTATACTGCTGCCTTATTAGTATTAGTTAAGTAGTAGTTAAAAAAGGAGGAACTAATAAATCCCAGATTTTTAAATTTTACGTTTTATTAGTCGCTTAGTATAAAAAGCTAGTACTTTACTAAGAACGCCATAATAAAGCAACCCCTGCGCCTCCAATAACCTTATATCCGTTATTACTCTTAATAATATAATATTGGTGTCTTATATTCTAAATATTAATAAGTAACACGTAGGCAACATAGGTAGCGTAATTAGGGTTATTAGGTAAGATACCGCCTACTTAAAAAGAGAAGCTAAGGTTTTAATATAAAACGGTACTTTTAAATGCGAAATTCTGGGCTGTTATAAGGCCTGCGAGTTAGCTAGGCTAAAAATTCAGTTGCCTTCTTTCCTTTACTATAATATACGCTCCTTTATCTGCCCCTATTACGTATATTTATATAGGGGTTATTTATTGCCTTATCTCTTTCCGCACTTTTATTTTATAGTATTATAAGTAATAATGCCTTTAGCGGTATCTTGCCTTTAATATACCCTTTCCTTTTCTTATTTCTGGACTTATAATTACGGCCCTAATTAGACTTAAGAAGCTCTAGATTATCTATCTAGCTTAGGGTCTACCCTAATTAATAGCCGTGCTGCTAAGATATTTATTATTAGTTATATTAAATGCTAATGTATATAAGGCCGCTATACTAAAGGAACCTACTAATTAAAGCTAGGTTTAAACCCCATAGGGCTTTACTAACAAGTTTATAAAGGAGGGTTATCGCTAGGCTCCCTATACCGCTATAGGTCTCACTCTTTTACTCTAAGTCTTAGGAATTAGGCTATTATTCTTTATATTGCGCTAGCTGCTAGTAAGTATCTTAGTAGCAATATAAAGTTTTTTAGTGCATATCCTATTTACTATAACCTTAGTTTTTAAAATATAGTAAGCGCGTATATAACGATAAGTATGGAATTAGAGGTTATTATATATAATCTTACTTGCCAGAATATATAGTATTCTTCTAGCCATAGTAAGTGCAATCCTTTCTATTTTATATTAGATGGATTATTTCCTTCTAGTAAGCAAATTATATAGCCTTTAAAGATATCCGCTAATATAGGCTAGGGAAAGTATATTATAGTAGTAGTTATAATAATTTTATTAGACAGTATAAGGATTATAAATTATATCTTATAGGATATTAATATAACTAAAAATGGCGAATCTAATGTTTTATTTAAGAGATATAGTTAAAGATAAAATCCTATCCGCCTATTATAAGCGACTATAAAAGCCTCTTACACCCTTTAGAGAGTCTAGCGTCTAAGTAGTTTATACTATTCTACCGATTATCCTTTAGCTATCTTTTCTTTTATTTATATTTTAAGATTTTTAAATAATATATAGATATCTTCTCTATTTATATTATCTATCCCTTATTTAAGTATCTACTAAGAACTAAAGTAGACTATCTACGCCTTATTCTCTGGGATCTATTTACCTACTTTACTCCTAATTCTATATTAACATCCTTAATATCCTTATTCTTATTAATTCTGTAGCTTTTTATCCCTACTATTATAGCTTTAAAATCGCATTTAAATTGGCGTTTAAATTCGTTATCCATTAATCTAGTATCTGCCTCTATAGTAATACCTATAATATCTATAGTGCTATTTATAGTATCCTTTGCGGCTACTTAGGTATCTATAAAGCCTATAACGGTATCTATATCTAAAATAGTATTTAGGGTATTTATAGCGGTATCCTAGGCGGACTTTATAATGGATTTTAGGAAAGTTTTTACAACTTTATTGCTAACCCTTATGGCGGTGTTAGAGGCGTCTTTTATAATAGCTTCTGCAATAGTAAGGGTGTCCGCAATAGTAATAGGCTTAGTAACGGTATTTTTGGAAACTTTTATCTTCTTTTAAGGCTTACTAACCTCTTTAAGACCAGCTGTTAAGCTTTGTTTACGTTAAAGTAGTAGAGGGCGAAGTAAATCTCTTATAACTCCTGTCTCTTTAGCTAGAACTAAGAGAATCTTATTAGCCTTCTACTTAAGATAGGATACTGCTGTCCTTACTATAGATATATAAAGTAGAACTAGGATAAGAAACGTAAAAGGGCTAGCGCTTTAAATATAGTGGTCTATAGCTGCATATTAGGAATTTACTTATATTATTATATTGCTTACTAATATAAGTATTAGAGATTATTCCACCTGTAGTATTAGTGTTAACGCTATATTACCGTATTAAAGCTTTATATTTAAAATATCCCGTCCGCCCTCTTAGGCCATTTATATCTTTACTCCCCTATATTTCTATTATTCCTACCTTCTCTAATAATACTATTTATACTAAGTCGTCCGCTTTTAGTCTCTATAGGTATTTAATATTAATATACCGAAAATACTAAGAAACGGTAAAAAGAAAAGTATAAGAGAGGTAAACCTTAGATATTCTATTATATAATTTCTATAACTTAAAGGTAACTCTACCTATAGGAGTCTTTAATAAAGTATAAAGAGTAATTAGCACGGTATTATAAGAGGCAAAAATAATACTTTAAATCTATAGAAATGGCTCTGCACTATAAATTAGAAGAGTATTATAAACTCTAAGCGTTACTAAAAAAAAGGGTGTCCTTAAGAATAAGATAAAGGGCTTTATTTTATAAAATCTATATTAGTATAATAAGAGTTTCTAGTGTTAATGGTCGTAGAAGTTAGAAGTAAAAGTTTAGAGTAGTCTCCTATAGCGCTTCTAGAGCTAAAGGGCCCTTAACTATTATATAATAGAGTTCTTTAATCGTCTAAAAGTTACAGATTAATTAAGGTACCTATTTTTAGACGTAACTTAGGTGGATTTTATATTAACCCTATACCAAAATTAGCGTAGGTCTATGCTACTGCATTAATTCTTATTACTTAGAATTTAAGAACTCTAGTCTATATAGTAGGGATATAGTTAGGGGCGTAAATCTCTATTGGTAAACTATAACTGTAACTATTAAAAGTATTCTTAAAATATCCTTAATAAAGTTAAAAGTTAAAGGAAAAGGGGAAAAAATTATAATAGAAAATAGTGCTTAATGTATCTGTCTAATTATAGTTATAGGCTTAACCTTAAACCTAGTAGGGAGTAAAAGTAGTAATTAAACAATAATTTTTTAGACCCCGGCTATAGTTATTCTAAGACGCTAAGGCGCTTCCAGGCTTTAAAGGCCTTAATTGGATTATTATATATATCTATCTTATTTTCCTAAGTATTTTCGCTATTAAGATACCCTTTCCACTTAACTAGATACTAGACTTTCCTATATCTGCCGACTTAGCGGACACGCTTTTTAATTAGCCGTTTAACAGTAAACTAGTTATCCTCTGCATCTATAGGGGTAAGTAGGCTAATATCTTAAATAGCTTGTGTAGAGGTTAATTTTTTAATATTACCCTTGGTGTATTTAGCTGGTAATAGTAGGCTATTAATTTATAAATTAGAAGTAGAGGTATATTCTAAGTATATATTATAAGGGGTTATACTAGAATTAATATACCTAGGGCTAAGTAGATTAGTACTATTAAGAACAACTAAAGTATTTAGAGCACTATACTTTGCTTTTTAATCTCTATATATTCTAAGATTAGAGTAGTATTAGTTAAGTCCTCTAGTTTTATGCCACAAAATAAGGCTTTAATAGTCAAATAGTCCTCTATATCTCTTATATATATAAGATAATCTATACCCTAGTTAGATATAATAATTCTAGCCGTTAGTTATTAATATATATGCGAAGTTAAAGTTATATTAGAATCTTTTTAATTTAAAGTAAGCGTTCTATCTTTATCAGGGTTTATAAGGTCCACGATATTAATTGTATTATACTTAGACATTATACTACTCCGGGTTGCTACTTAAGGGAGAAGTCTAGAGTTAATTATCTTAAGTATCCTACTGTATATAAATGGCGGTGGGGTGTTAGTTCTAGGAAAGCTTCCGTTTTTAGTCTAGCTACTACTTATATAACTACTAAAATCTAGTATTAAACGGCTTAAGGGTGTTTTAGATCTATTAAACGGGTATTAGCTAATGCTTTCTATTTTCTTATTAATAAAACCGTATTCTACTTTAGCTGGAGCTTTATTACCTATGCTTAATTCCTTTTTATAGCTAAACCTCTACCTTTTAACTTTAGCTAGCTATATTTCTACCTTACAGTCTTCTTTTAATCTTTTTAGTAATTTTAGTTTCTTAATAAAGTTAAGGTAATAAATATCTTAAAGATAGAATTTTAGCTTCCTAACTAAATTAAATATTGCCCTATATTATAAACCCAGGTAAGGGCAATTTAGAGGTTTGCTCTTGTTTAGGGTTTCTATATACCTATAAATATGCTCTTTTTATATAGCCCGTTTTAGGAATTAATATATCTATACTATAGCTAGCGCAGAACTACTAAGGTGAAAGGGATAGTAGCTAGTAGTGGCGAGCACCCTATTATATATAAGAGGGTTATATTAAATAGAAAGTGTTTTACAGTCGTCTAGATACGCTTAGTAGTAGTCGCTCTATTATACCTCTTTAAAAATCTACTGGTTATATTAAAAGTATAGCTCAGAAAAGCTATTATAACTCTTCTTATAGCAGTTATATATATGCCTCCAATTATAAGTAGTCTTCGTCTTTATATTACTAAGCGGAGATTAAGCTATCTTTCGCTAGCCTACTAAGTTAGAGTAATAGCACTTCTCTAGCTCTAAGCCTAGTTAAAACTCTACTTTAGTATCCTTTTAATATAGCGTAACTATATTACGGAAAGAGCTAAGACCTATAGGGCTCTATAAGGTAGCGACCTTAAAAAGGATAAATATAAGGCGGTCCTATTTAGGTATAAGAAATCGAGTTTGGTTAAATATAGTCCGGTAATAGTATAGTAAGGTATTATCCTTATTATTAATATCCGGTCTATATAGCTATACCTTTTACTACTTATAGAGTTCTTTAGTAGTTAGCTTGCATTTCTATATATAAAGCTCCTTTTAATAGGTTATAAAGTTTATATCCTTTTTCCCTTTTAAAGCGGCAATATCCTCCTCTATATTAATATATTTTAAGCTATTCTTAAATTTATACTGCTTTTCTGTTAGGAGAGATTACTATAGTTTTAGGTTATAAGTGTAACGGGACTAGCCCAGTTACAGTAGGAATGTCTCAGTAAAACACTCGACAGATAAATTCCGACGCTTTGACCGAATTCTACCAAAGTCCGTCGAAGACCGCGTGCGCACGTGCGCACGCATCGACCACCAAGCCCCTGACTATTTAATTATATAATTCTCTTATTATTCGCTTCTCTTCTTTACGCAACGTCTTATTCTCTACAAGAGCTATACCTATAGATTTAGATAGAATATATATTATTCCTTTAAATCTACCCTAAAGCCTCTTCGCGCCCTTATATTACGTTACGTTAATACTAATACCCTTAAAATAGTAAACAAACTTAAATCCACCACGTTAACTATTATAGCCCTAGTTAGGGAATAAATAACTATAATATAATAGTTCTTTATAGATGCCTTAGCCCAGCAACAAACTATACTAAAAGCTTAGTATTAGTAATTAATTAAAGTAATATATAAAGAACTCTACGACGCCAAAGTACTTGCGTTAAAGACCCTAATAGCAATACCTATAAATAAAATTAAAATAACTATATGTAAACTTAACCTATTAAATATAACCCCTAAATTAGTAACGGTAGCTTAACCCGTACCTATAATAAACCTAGTACCTACTATAAAATCTAAAAAGCTCCTTAACCCTCTAATATTTAATAGAAATTAAAATAACCTACGTCCTTTTATAACTAAGCTCTGTCTTAAACTTTTAATAAACTATAACTAATACCCTACTAAAGCTAGCAAGATTAGCTATAGAATATCTTATTTAAGTAAAGACGCTATATAAACTATAGACCTATTCTTCCATAATAGCACCTTTATTAATTTTAAAATTTTTATCTCTCTATTAGAATAAATATATAATAACGCCAGCCGCAAATATATAGCTATTACTAAACTTAAAAACCTATAATAACGGAACCGAGACTTTGCCAGCTTCTTTTTATATTTTTTAAGCCTTATTAGTAAAGTAGATTAAAATAAAGCCGCTAGAGTTGCTGCTCTCCGTTAAGCTATTTTAGATAAAATTAGAGTATAGTTAGTAGGTAAAGAACTACCAAAGAATTTACCCGAATTAATAAGGACCTTTAATATAATAAATAGACTTATTCCCTAAAGCTAACTATACCTTATATTTAAAACTTTATAAAACCAGTATATACCCTAAAGTGCGACCCGTCTCTAAACCTAAAAAGTCTTATATACAACCCTATAAACCTTAATACTATTTAATCCTATATACCCTTAGGAACTAATAAATAAAGAATATAAGCCGTAAATAGAGAATGCTTTAGATATAGTAAAAAGGGACATATTTAAAGAAATTGCCAAACTTACCCTTTTAAAAAGGTCCGATGTAGTTCCTCTTGGTCTTTAAATTATACTTATTCTATAAATTATACTTAATTACTATAAAGTATTTTACCTTTAGTTAACTTAGAAAATAAATTATCCTAGGGCCA
>Ga0307515_10007103_pt1 | contig 22242 bp, 18 predicted proteins | sample 17_EM_MG_FD_194513 | JGI IMG/M metagenome (GOLD analysis project Ga0307515, IMG submission 194513) | Populus trichocarpa ectomycorrhiza microbial communities from riparian zone in the Pacific Northwest, United States - 17_EM | ecosystem: Host-associated > Plants > Roots > Unclassified | place...
GCGCATCGTCGCCGGCCAAGCAATCCTTGCCGCCGGCGCCGAAGAGCGCCCGCTCGTCTTCGGCGGCAATGATATTCCCGGCGTGATGATGGCAGGCGCCATGCGCAGCTATCTGAACCGGCAGGCCGTGGCGCCCGGGGCCTGCACGGTGGTCTTCACCACCAATGATGCCGGTTACCACACCGCCGCCGACCTCGAAGCCGCCGGCCTCGAGGTCGCGGCGATTGTCGACAGCCGCAGGGATGCGGCCAACAGCTGGCATGGCCGCGCCGAGGTGTTGAAGGGCGCGCGCATCATCGATGCACATGGCGGCAAGCATTTGCGCGGTGTCAGCATCGAAACCGCAGGCGGAGTCCGCCGGATTGAGGCGGATGCGCTTGCCATGTCCGGCGGCTGGAGCCCGATCATTCATCTTGCCTGCCATCGCGGTGCTAAGCCGCTTTGGTCGGTTGAAGCCTCGGCATTTCTGGCGCCCGCCGCGCAGGAAGGCCTTGCCGTTGCCGGCTCGGCTGCCGGCTTGTTGGAAACTGCGACCTGCCTCGGTGATGGCGCCGCAAGGGCTGTTGTCGCGTTGAAGACGATCGGCTTTGGGAAAGCGGAACCGGCCTTTGGCGCGGCCGCCGAGGCGGTTGCCCATGCAAAGCCACTCTGGTCCATCAAAGGCTCGAAGGGCAAGGCTTTCGTCGACTATCAGAACGACGTCCATTTGAAGGATCTCGGCCTTGCCGTCCGCGAAGGTTACGGCCATGTCGAGCTTGCCAAGCGCTACACGACATCAGGCATGGCGACCGACCAGGGCAAGCTTTCCAACATTAACGCCATCGGCATTCTCGCCGAGGCGCGCGGCGTTTCGCCTGCCGAGGTGGGAACGACGACCTTCCGGCCCTTCTACACGCCGGTCTCCTTCGGCGCGCTGACGGGGGCCTCGCGCGGCAAGCATTTCCAGCCGGTGCGCAAATCGCCACTGCATGGCTGGGCCGAGAAGAACGGCGCGGTCTTTGTCGAAACCGGCCTCTGGTACCGCTCGTCCTGGTTTCCACGCGCCGGCGAGACGACATGGCGCGAAAGCGTCGACCGCGAAGTGCTGAATATCCGCAGGAATGCCGGCCTCTGCGATGTCTCGACCCTCGGCAAGATCGAAATCTTTGGTAAGGACGCGGCTACCTTCCTCGACCGCATCTACTGCAACGGCTTCGCCAAGCTTGCTGTGGGCAAGGCGCGTTACGGCATCATGCTGCGCGAGGACGGCCTCGTCTATGATGACGGCACCACCAGCCGGTTCAGTGACGATCATTTCTTCATGACGACGACAACAGCACTTGCCGCCGGCGTGCTCACCCATCTCGAATTCTGCGCCCAGACGCTCTGGCCTGAACTCGACGTCTGCTTCGCTTCCTCGACCGATCAATGGGCGCAGATGGCCGTTGCCGGTCCGAAGTCCCGCGTCATCCTCTCTGAGATCGTCGACGAGGATCTGTCGGATGCGGCATTTCCCTTCATGAGCGCCCGCAAGGTCTCTCTCTTCGGCGGCCAACTTGAAGGCCGGCTCTTCCGGATCTCCTTCTCGGGCGAACTCGCCTACGAGCTGGCGGTACCATCAGGTTACGGCGAAGGCGTTGCCGATGCGATCATGGCGGCCGGCGAAAAACACGGCATCTGCGCCTATGGCGTCGAAGCGCTCGGCGTCATGCGCATCGAGAAGGGCCATGTCACCCATGCGGAAATCAACGGCACGGTAACACCTGGCGATCTCGGCTTCGGCCGCATGGTTTCCGCCACCAAACCGGATTTCATCGGTAAGGCGATGCTTGCGCGTGAAGGCCTGCAGGACCCCGAGCGGCCACGCCTTGTCGGCGTCAAGCCGCTCAATCCGGCGATCGGCTTCCGCACCGGCTCGCATATTCTCGCCGACGGCGTCGCTGCGACGCTCGAAAACGACCAGGGCTACGTCACATCAAGCGCCTTCTCGCCGGGGCTCGGCCATACGATTGGCCTGGCGCTCGTCCGGCGCGGGCCGGAGCGCATCGGCGAAAAGGTGACGGTCTGGAACGGCCTGCGCAACGAATTCACCGATGCGGTGCTCTGCCATCCCGTCTTCATCGATCCCGAAAACGAGAAGCTCCATGTCTGATCTTCCGCAGCACAAACCGGTTCTTGCCGGCACGGCGTATAAAAGCGCCTCGGAGGCCAGCGTCCGGCTGGAAGCCTTGCCCGAGGGCCATCTCCTGCATGTGCTCGGCGCGATCGAGCCCTCTGCGCTTGCTGGGGAATTGGCGAAAGCAGGCTTTGCGAAAAGTTCGATCCGCAAGGCCGGTTTCCGGCAATGGTTCATTGCCGGTGACGAACCGTTCGTGCCTGCCAGCTTTGCTGCTCTTGCGGCAGTGCTTGCGGGAAAGGCCTTCGTGATGGACCAGAGCCACGGGCGCGTCCGCATCGGCGTTTCCGGCCGCCAATCGCGGATACTTCTGTCGAAAGGCACCGCCGTCGATCTCGACCCCACCGCCTTTCCGGAAGGCCATTCTGTGATGACGATGGTCGGTCATCTCTCCGTGCAGATCGCCCGCACCGGCGATGACAGCTTCGAACTCACGGTCCTGCGCAGCTTCGCTGAAAGCCTGTGGGATGATCTCACGCATATGGCGATGAGCGCCGAAAAGGACGGCGCCTGATGAAGGCGGGTTTCGATCGTTTTTAAGCCGTATGCAGCGCGGCGGCGCCTGTCCATTCGGGGCGCCCTGCGCCTTGCAGCTCTTCCACCGCATCGGCGGCGAAGCTCGGCACGGTGCCGGTCCACAGTAGTGCGCCATCGGGATTGGAATGGCCGTCGCCCTCGAGCTTGTAGATGCTTTCGACGATATACTGGCCGTCATTGTTCAGTCCCTTGATCTCGGAAATCTCGACCACCCGGCGCCGGCCGGTGCGCTTGAAGCGGGCGATCTGCACGACGACGTCGACTGCCGAGGCGATCTGGGCGCGCAGCGGCCGCAGCGGCATGTCGATGTCGGACATCAGCGCCAGCGTCTCCAGCCGGTGCAGCGCATCATAGGGTGTGTTCGCATGCACCGTCGAAAGGCTGCCGCTGTGGCCCGAGGTCATCGCCTGGATCATGTCGAGCGCCTCGCCGCCGCGGCATTCGCCGACGATAATCCGGTCAGGCCGCATGCGTAGCGACGAGCGGAACAGGTCACGGATGCTGGCGCCGCCACGGCCAAAACGGTCGGGCTTCGTCACTTCGAGATAGACCACGTGTTCCTTGCGGATCTGCAGTTCCGACGTGTCCTCGATGACGATGATGCGCTCGTGATCGGCAAAGGCTTCCGACAGTGCGTTCAGCATCGTCGTCTTGCCGGTGCCGGTGCCGCCGGAGATGATGACGTTCTTCTGCAGCCCCACGGCCGCTTGCAGCAGCGTCAGCGACTCGTCGGTCAGGCTGCCCTGGGTGACGAGATCGTGGATGCTGCGATGTTCTTTCAAAAAGCGGCGAATGGAGATGCAGAGCCCGGTGCGGGACGCGGGCGGCTGGATCATCTGCACGCGCGAACCGTCCGGCAAACGCGCCTCGACGCTCGGCTCCTCCGGCGTCAGCCGCTTGCCGGAGAACTGCGCGATGCTGCGCGCGGCCGATTCCAGATCCTCGCGGCTGGCAAAACGCGCATCGGCGCGCTCGAGCTTGCCTCGCCTTTCGACGAAGATGTCGGATGTCCCATTGATCAGGATTTCGGAAACGCTCGGATCCTCCAGCAGGAAACGGATCGGCCCGAGCAGTTTGTCCAGCGCCCGGGTCAGGACCTGGAAGGTCGCCTGTTCGGCGGCATCGTCGGAAACGGCCTTCATCAGAGCGGCATCCCGACCAGAACCGAGCTCATGCCGAACAGTGTCGCCATCATCTGAACCGCGGTTGGAAAGAACATCATCAATGGAATGAGGACCAGTGCAAGTATCAAGATGCTGCTCATCGTTTCCATCGTTTTCTCTCCGGATCGACTGGCGGGACCATACCCACGATTTCAGGAAAAGCTTAATCCAGATCGTCAAACAACGCCATGGCCGCGTCCTGCGCGGACAGGCATTGTGACCCGAATACCCTGTTTCTTCTATCGCTTTGAAAGAATTGACCAATTATGGAGCAGTAGACGAAGCGTCGCGACTGCATCGAAAACTTCGTATCCGCAGGTAAAACTGTAGCCGATTCAGGCGTTTAGTTGAAAAAATCCGGCGTCAACTCGGTTTTATCAGGCGACGCCTCCAAGACAATTGGAACCCTTCGTTTCGTTTGCTTGACGGAGGGCTGGCCTTGGGCGCACTCTTGGGTCTTAATGGTGTTGCTCAACAAACGTTGGCCGCCGGGGAAGATAAGCTGAAGCAGAAAATATCATTGGAACGAGCAACGTGCTCGTTCGGAGCGATAGCGCATGCTTGGTTCATCTTCACCAGGGCTTTGATCCGAAACAAACCTGAGAACGAGGAGTACTCACATGTTCGGCAAACTCAAGACTCTCGCAATTGCACTTCACAAGGACGAGCGCGGCGACATGGCCCAGATCGTTCTTGCCGTCGCCCTGATCGTCATTCCGCTGATGCTGCTTCTGCTCGCATTCGGCAAACAGATCGGCGAATGGTTCAACGAAAAGAACACGGCGCTCTCGGATGCCGAGAGAATTCCTGAGCCGGGCCAATAAGTGGGCCGGGATCATGGATACGACCTATGATCTGACCCTGATGCCTGCGGCGGCGGCTCTTGCCGTCGCCTGCACCATGACCGCGGCGGTGCTCGACCATCGCCACGGTCATATCCCGAACGCCGTCACCTATCCCTGCCTGCTTGGCGGGTTCATGCTGGCAGCGTTCAGTGGTGGTCTGGCCGGGATCGGCCTTGCCTTTGCCGGGCTCCTTGCTGCCGGCCTGATCTTCTTCATCGCCTTCGCAGCCGGAAGCTGCGGCGGCGGCGATGTCAAGCTGATGGCGGCGCTCGGCGCCATTCTCGGCCTCTGGCCCGCCATCGACGTGACACTCGCATCGCTTATGGTCGGCGGCGTGATTGCCGTTTTCTCCATGGCGCGACGGGTTCAGTGGAGCGTGCTAGCCCGAACGGTCGGATTGTTCGCGCTTCTCCTGCCCGCAGGTTTCCGCGATGCCGCTTCGGTGCTGAAGCCGCGCGAAACACATCATACCGTCCGCTTCGGCGTTGCCGCGGCGCTCGGGCTTCTCTGGTGCCTTTTCATGCCTGATTTCACCCCTCTTTCACTCGTGAGGTAACGGCAATGCGCGCTGAACTCGAACGCCCCATCTTCGACGGTGCCTTCTGGAGTTCGATCCTGCACTCGCGGACCTTCTGGATCCCGCGGGATCATGGCGCGCTCCTCGGCACCTTTGCGATCGCCATGATATTGTTTGCCTCGATGCTGCTGCTGCCGCGGCTTTCCGCCCGCCGGCGCCGGATATCCGAGCTTCACGGCGATATCTCCGGCAGCACGACGATGATGGATTTCGTGCTGGTTACACCGGTCTTCGTCTTCTTCATGTTCGTGGTCTTCCAGTTCGCGATCCTCGCAAAAAACCACCTCTTCACCCATTATGCCGCCTATGCGGCGGCTCGCAGCGCCCGCGTCTATTTCTGCCCGACCATACCGATCACCATCAAGAGTGCTGCCGGACTCGACGTGAAGACCTGCGATGACGATGCCGCCGCCGGCAAGGCCGATCTCGCCGCCCGCCTGGCGCTGATCCCGGCCGCTCCCTACGACCAGCTGAAATGCGTCGGCGCCTGCCAGCCGCCGGAAGACGCGCTGAAGAACCTTGCCGATGCCTCGGGCCTTTCGAAGAACTGGCGCGCGATGCGCAACCAGGCCCGTTACATGTTCGATCCGCAGAACGTCACCGTGACTGTCGACCGTGCGCCGATGGCGCTCTATGCCGCCATCAACCGCTCGCCGCATGTGCCGGTCACCGCCAAGGTGGAAGCGCGCTTCCTGCTGCTCGAATATGCCGGCTGGGTCTTTGCCCGCGGCCAGAGGAAGGACGGGCGCTACTACACGATCTCGACAGCGGAGGTGAACCTGTTATGACCTCGACCTTCATCAAACGTCTGCACCGCGACGAACGCGGCTTCCTTTCACCGATCATCCTCTACATGACGATCGCGCTTGCCCTGATGATCGTCTGGATCCTGAACACCGGACAGGTCATCTACGACAAGCAGCGCACGCAGGACACCGCCGATGCTGCAGCGCTCGTCCATGCCGACTGGGAAGCGCGCTATCTCAACATCATGGCGATGAACAACGTCGCTTCCTCGCAGGCAACCGTCATCATGGCGACGTCTGTCGCCTACCAGCTCACCACCGCGGAACTCGCCCTGCGCTCGACCGCCATTCTGGCGAAACTCGCCGAATATTCATTCACCGACGGCTTCGGGCCGGCATCTCTTCTGCCCCCCCTTCCGCCGATGCCCTATTGCCCCGGCTGGGAAAAGGTCCCGATCATCGGCGGCATCATCTACGGCGCTTGCCTGGCATTCCAGGGATTCCGGGCGACGGAAGCAGCGAATGCAATTGCATATACGGTCGCAGCGCAGGTCAAGTACGATCCCTGGGGCCTCATCGTGAAATCCAGCGACATCATCGACGCCATGAATGACCTCAACGACTACCTCGTCGACAGCTTTCCGCAGCGCGTCGGCAACGAAGCCCGGCATCTGGTGCGCCTGAACAAGTCGGACCACGTCGTCTTCCATCCGCCCTGCGAATCCTGCAACGACGCGGGAGAAGGTGCGGGCGGTAACCTGCCGGTGGATCGCGACGGCATCAATCCCGCTTCGGCCTATGCTGAGATGTGCCTCGCCATGGCCTATGGCACCCAGGGACAGGATCCGTTGCTGATGCGCGGCGAGTTTGCCAACCGCGGCTTCCCCAACGGCAAGGGTCCGCTGACGGCGGGCGGAGTCGATGGCAGCCATATCCGCGACTGGGTCAACCATGAAAGCGGTGTCGACGATGCGCTTGTGGTCTTCTACATCTTCTATGAAGCCTTCGGGCCGGCCTATCTGAGCAAGGTCCCGTTCAAGGCGATCATCGAGCAATATGCCGGCGATCTGAGCTGGTGGGAGGAGGCGGCGCTCGATGTCAGCTTCTATCTCGCGGACAAGATCTTCAACGTCGGCTTCGGCATCACCAACCCCTTCCAGTTGCCGATCGACGTGCCGCCGCGCTATTCCGATGCGCAGACGACAGACGAGAACGATTTCACCCGCAAGTTCGATACGATCTGGGATGGGGTCTGCAGTCCGGCGGGCGCTGCGATTTCGATGGCGGGCGCACTGCCTGTCGTCTCCTTCCCGAAGCCTTACTGGCTGAAAGGACGCACGCCCTTCAACTTCACGCCCTTCGCCACGGGCGACCAGTTGACCGACTACCAGACGCTGGCGATCGTTTCACGCGCCCCCCGCGCCAGGCTCCAGGTCCGCATCTTCAAGGACAGGACGCCATCCGCCTATGCCCTCGCGCAGAGCTGGGTCCACAATTATACGGCCTTCGATCTCTACACCCAGGACTGGCTGGCATCGCTGGCACCCGCCACGCTCGCCGACGACATCGGCGAGGTTTCGAACACCATCAAGCAGAGCCCGGCCGCCGATAGTTATACTGGCCTGACGCGCGTCTTTGACAGAGGAGGGGCCAATGCCTGGGCTGCCGTCAACACTCATTGAGCATACGGGCGGCGCTCCGGCCGGCGGCTTGCTGATGCGGCTGCACCGCGACAGGCGCGGTCTTGCCTCAATCGAGTTCGTGCTCGCCGCGCCGGTCATCCTGCTGATCGTGATTTTCATGATTCATGCGAACAAGATTTCCACCAAGAAGGTGGGCACCATGCTCGCCATGCGCAATGCCGCCTTCGCCGAGGCGAATGGGCTGGACTGCACCTTCGATTTCTCGAACGCCTTTCCGATCCCGGCATTGCCGGCGCTGCCGGGAGGGGACGCCATGAGCTGTTCGCGCACGCCATCCCACGAAGGCGACGGCGACCCTCAGCGCACCTTCGTCTGGGACGACGTGCAGAACACCCTCAAGAGTGACGGTCGCGACTTCGGCGACATCGTCGGCGATCTCGCCAACGAGAAGCCGCAGCTCGTTACCGCGACAGCCGACCGGATCTACAAGTTCAGGGATTCCGATGATCTCGACACGATCAGGAGCATCCGCTGGAAGGACGCGTTCACGGTTGATGATTCCACGCTGTTTGCCTCCCACAACAACGATACGACGCGCCGAGGCTATGATCCAACGCTGCGCCGGGAAATCCGCGACGTGGCCAGCGATTCCGGCGATCTCTTCGATGGCATCTTTCCGGGAGCGAAGTGAGATGAGACAGGGTTCGCGCATCTCCTTTCATCTGGCGGGTACGGCGCTCGTCGTCGGGCTCGCCGTCGCGGTGGCCACACCTGTTCGCGGCGAGATCTACAAGGATTTCAGGGTGACACTGAATTCGATGCTGGCCGGCATCCTCGGCGCGCCGGAACGCTCGCCGCGCGATCTCGTCATCAACGGCCAGCCGCTGGAGTTCACGCCCTACCAGAGCGACCGAAGCATTTCCGATATCACCGACGAATGGCTGCGCGTGCTGGCCGCCAACACCCGGCCTGCCCTCCCGAAAAGCAACAGCAAGGAAGAGCTGACGGCCGTCATCGCCGCCAACATGCTGATCGTGCCGAAGACCAGCCGCATCCGCGACGATCTCGCCGTGGTCGTGCGCTTCTTCGATGGCGACGGCGAGGCGGCACTTGACTATCTGCGCCGGCAGGACCCTTCAAACCCTTCAGCAAAACCGCCGATGCCTGGTGTCTCGATCATGATCCGTCGTCCGGCCGATGCGCCGATGACCGAGGTTCTGATGAGCCGCTTCGAGGATGTGGCTTCGACGCTGCCGGCCTTCGCGGCTCCTGCCGATGTCAGCAAGCTGCCGCAGTCCTTGCGCCCGCCTGCCGGTGTCGAGGTGCTGAGTGATATCGGCGACCACGACAAGGGCCACACGTCGCGCACGGTCGTATCGAAGGGCACGCTGACCGCCTCGCGCTGGTCCGATCAGCGCGCCGATCTTCTTGCCCGCGACGGCTTCACCATCGAAGCGCCGCCGGCGCAGCGCTCCGGGGTCACCGCCCTATACGGACGCCGCGGCAGCGTCGAGGCCAATATTCTCTACACCAGCAGCAAAACCGACGGCAAAACCGTCGAGGTCATTCAAATCAGGCAACCCTTCGTAGGGGGAATAACACCATGAACTGGAAGCTCATCGCGGCTGTTATCGTCGGGCTCATCACCGGCGTTCTGCTCTACTTCTGGACCGAGAGCGTCAAGAACGAGCAGACGGCCTATGCCTTCATGCGGCTGCAGCCCGACAGGAAGGTCACGAGAGGACAGGCGATCACGCCTGACATGCTCGCCGAACCGGTCATGCTGCCGGAAAGCTTCGGGCCGCTGGCCAAGCTCGCGGTTCCCGCTGCCGGCGCCTACAGGGAGTGGCTGAAGGACAGGACGGCCGCCGCCGACATTCCGGCCGGCTCCGTGCTGCTCTTCCAGTATTTCGACGATACCGACGGCGGGCGCCTGACGACGATGATCGCGCCGGGTAAGCGTGCCCTTACCCTTCCTGTCAACGCGACCGCGGCCGTCGGCCACTTCGTCGAGCCCGGCAGCTATGTCGATATTCTCGGCACGGTGGACGAGCCGGTCGAGCCCGTGGCGCCGGCCGCAGCAGCCCAGCCGGGAGCCCCTGGCCAGGCATCCGCCGTTCCGGGCCAGCCGCCTGCCGCGACCGGACAGCCACAGGCTCCGGCCCAGCCGGCTTCGCCGGTCGAGCAAATGCTGAAGAATTATCTCACCCAATATCCCGGCGCCGACGAGAATGACGTCAACGCCTACCGCAAGCAGGCGCAGGATTATAAACTCGGCATCAGCTCACGCACCCGCGTCGTTACCCGCACCTTCCTGCAAAACGTCAAGGTTCTGGCCGTTGGCGCGGCGACGACTGCGGAAGGCGCCGTCACCAAGGCCAATAGCACTTACAACAATGTGACTGTCGAAGTGACGCCCTCGGAAGCCGAAATGCTGATCTTCGCCCTGGGCCAGTCGAACGGCAGCCTCAACCTCGTGCTGCGCAATCCGACAGATAATAGCGTCGAGGAACTGCCGAGCATCAACTGGACGCGCATGTGACCGGCGCAGGAGAGTAAGCCATGCTGTTGAAGATTTCCTATGAGGACGGCAGCGGCCGGGAGGTGATCCCGCTTTCGGCGAACGAGACCTATTTCGTCGGCGAAAGCAGCACGCTGACGCTGCCCGCAGGCGCCGGCGTCGTTCGGCTGCGCGGCAGCCATGTCTCTTCGCCGCAATTCGTGCTGCGAAAGTCGGGCCAGGGCTGGTCCGTGCAGCATCATGGCCGCAACCCGACACGCGTCGACGATCAGCCGCTTCGGGCCGGCACGCCGGTTGCGGTATCGGCAGGCATGTCGATCTGGGTGCCGAACGTTACGATCGAACTCGTCGAACCGGCCGCGGCACCCGCGGCCGTCACGCAGTTTCCCGATCAGGAACGGGTGCTCGCCCTTCAGATGGAAATCCACGAGCGCCTGCTGAAGGACACGCAATATGACCGGCTGGTGAAATCCTCCGATTTCGGCCGCGAGGAGACGCGAACCCGCATCCGCGAGCGTCTCGACATGTTCATCAAGGAGGCGCTGGACAGCGCGCCGCAGGATCTCGTCCTCCTCGTCATCAAGAACGCCGTCTACCGGTGGCTGGCAAAACGCATCGCCCGCACGGGACGGCGTGACGCCTCGTCGAATGCCGCAAGCCTCGCACGTGAGGAGCAGGACAATCGCCGCCTCTTCGACGTCGGCAAGGCGCTGATATCGGCCCTGCAGCTGAAGCTGAACTTCGAATCCACCCGCTCGGACTTCGCCCAGCTCGACACCCGTTTCAGCGCTGCCTTCCAGGCCCGGCAAAATCTTTTCAACGCAGGCGACCGTTACGAGATCGCCCATATGCACCTGCGCTCCAACATCGAGGAGCTGATGTATCGCTGGGGTACGATCTCCGAGCTGATGGATCTCGATGTCATCTCGGAAATTATGGTGACGCGCTACGACGAGATCTACGTCGAAAAATTCGGCCTGCTGGAGCGTTACCCCTTCGCCTTTGCCAATGAGCGGCAGTTGATGAAGGTGATCGAGCGCATCGCCGTCGATTCCAACCGCTCGATCAACGAGAGCGAGGCGATGGCCGACTTCCGCATGCCGGATGGTTCGCGCGTCAACGCCGTCATTCCGCCGCTGGCGGTCAAGGGCGCCTGTCTCACCATCCGCAAGTTCGGCGGCAAGTCGCGGCTCGACATCAGCAAGCTGGTGACATCAGGTGCGCTGAGCGAGCCGATGCGCGCTTTCCTCGAAGCCGCCGTCCGCTCGCGCAAGAACATCGTCGTGTCAGGCGGCACCGGCTCCGGCAAGACGACGCTCTTGAACAGCCTGTCTCAGTTCATCCCGATCGGCGAGCGCGTGGTTGCCGTCGAAGATACCTCTGAACTGCAGCTCGACGGCATCCACGTCGTCTACCTGCAATCGCGGCCGAAGACGGCGGAGTCCGAAACCAGCGTCACCATCCGCGACCTCGTGCGCAACGCTCTGCGCATGCGCCCCGACCGCATCATCGTCGGCGAGTGCCGCGGCGCCGAAGCGATCGACATGCTGCAGGCGATGAACACCGGCCATGCCGGCTCGATGACGACGGCGCATGCCAACACGCCGCAGGACATGATGACCCGCCTGGAGGTGATGGTGCTGCAGGGCCAGAGTTCGCTGCCCGTCATGGCGATCCGCCAGCAGATCGTCGCCGCCGTCGAGCTCGTCGTGCAGCTGAACCGCCTGGCGAATGGCCGGCGCGCCGTCACCGAGATATCGGAGGTGATCGGCATCGATCCGGATACCGGCCTCATCATCGTCGAGCCGATCTTCAATCTCGTCGGCCGCGCCGGCGGGCAGGCCGTGCATGCCTTCACCGGCTATCTGCCGAGCTTCGTCGCCGAACTCGTCGAGTTCAACGACGACGGCGAAATCGAAAAACTGGATATGTTCGTCTGAGGGGAAAGCCATGGATATCAGCATTCTGCAGATCTTTACGGTCGCCCTCGGCGCGGTGACGGCGGGACTGCTCGTCTGGGGCGCCCCGGTGCGCTGGCCGGCGCCGCTGCTGCGCGCGACCGAACGCGATATCGCGCTCGCCAGCGAGGCAGCACAGGTGTTCGGGCGTGACGCCGTTCCGCCCTATACGATGATCCTTGCCTACGGCATCACGGCGATCGTCGTCTTCATTGTGGTCTCGCTGATCTTCGGGCCGATCTTCGGCCTTGTGATCTCAATCCCGGTCGCCTTCTTCCTGCCCAAGGGCGTCATCCGCTATTTCCTGCAGCGCCGCTGGCTGCAGATCGAATCGCAGCTTCCCTATGCCGTCGACCAGATCGTCTCGGCGGTGCGCACCGGCAAGCCGCTCGCCATTGCCGTCAACGCGGTGGCCGATACCGGCCAGATGCCGGCCTCGCGCGAGTTCGAGCGTATCGCCCGCGAACAGAAGCTCGGCATCGGCCTGGTCGAGGCGCTCGACCGCCACGGCCGCAACGTGCCGAGCCTGCACTTCAAGATGGTCGATGCGGCCCTTGGCCTCTTTGCCCGCCAGGGCGGCGACATTTCCGAGCCGCTGACGGAAATGTCGAAATCCTTCAAGGAAATCTGGAAGCTCGATCAAAAGATCACGACCTCGTCGTCGCAGGCGCGCATGAACTTCCGTGTCGTCAATGGCGGCGCGCTGTTCATGATCCTGATGATCTTCTTCGGCCAGCCGGAGCTGATCGACAAGGTGTTCGGCAATGCGATCGGCATCGTCATCGCCATCGTCGGCGCCATACTCTACGCGACCGGCTTCTTCTGGATGCGCGCGATGATGAAGGTGTCGGTATGATGTCGCAGATACCTCTTGGCCCCATCGCCATCGTCTTTGCCGGCATCACGGCCGCCCTCTTCGTCTGGTGGATCGGCGATATGCTCGGCAGCATCCAGGTGGTGCGCCGTTCCCAGGGCGGCGATGGTCCGCCGCCGAATATCGTCGACAGCATCGGCATGCGCACGCCTGTTGAATTCGTGCTGACGCATTTCGAGCCGCTTCTGGCCGATTACGGCGCGCAGCTCGAGCAGAAGCTGATCTATGGCGGCCGGCCTTTCGGCGGCGTGACGGGGCGGGAATATATCGCCCTTCTCATCGTTATGAGCCTGTTCGGCTTCGTCGTGCTCGGCCTGTTGTTCGGTATTGCCAGCGGCAGCGTGATCGGCGGGCTCGTGGCCGGGCTGATCCTCGGCCTCGTCCCCGCCATCTATTTCTGGGTCGTCGCCGACGACAAGGCGCAGGATCGCAAGGAGCGCATTTCCCGCGAATTTCCCTATTTCCTCGATCTCGTCGTCATGACGCAGCAGGCGCAGGCGACCTTGCCGGAAAGCCTGAGGCTTTATGCCGAAGCCGCACCCGGCACCGTCATGAGCGAGGAGATCGAACAGACGCTGAAGGACGTGGCGCTCGGCACCGGCATGATCGAGGCGCTGCAGCGCCTGGAGCGCCGCATGACTGCCGAGGAAGTCGTGCGCGTCATCCGCGCCGTGATCCAGGGCGAAGTCGAAGGCAGCAACCGCGTGGAGCTGTTGCGCGAGCATGCGCGCGACCTGCGCTTCCGCCGCTGGGAAAAGGCCGACAGGGCCAGTGAAAAGCTGAAGGCCAAGATCGTCATGCCGGCGATGATGATCGTCGTATCGATCCTTCTTCTGGTGCTGGCGCCGGCAATTGTCGAGATGATGTCGAGTGGGATGTTCTGATCATGGCCTTTTCCTTTTTTCGCGGAAACAAACCAAGCCTTCTGCAGACCGGTCCCGGCGGCCAGAGCCGCAGCCACGTGCTCGACCGGCCGGAGATGTCGATCGGCAGGGCTGCTAATGCCGATATCGTCGTCGATGATCCGTTTCTGGCGCCGATCCATGCTCGCATCGAAAAGCAGAGCGATGGCGGCTTCATCATCCGCCGCATGGGGCTGAACCCGATCGTGCTGCGCGGCGAAGCCCTGTTGCAGACGGCTTCGCTGAAAGCAGGCGACAGTTTCCGTCTCGGCAAGGACGTCGAATTCCAGTTCGTCGTCAAGGCAACTGCCAAGGAGGCGCCGAAGAAGGAGGCTTCCAAAACCACTGACGACAAGCCGAAGAAGTCGCTCCTCAAGCAGCCGGCCTTCCTTGCCGGCATGGGTGTCGCCTATCTCGCCATCGTCGGCATCATTGGCTACGTGATCCTGTCCGGCGGCGACAGCGCGGAAAGTGGCCCGACGGCGGAGCGCATCAACGCCGAAGCCGCGCGCATCCCGCAATGCGTCAAGAATGCCCGGCGCATGCGAGAGGTTTCGGAAGCAAGCTTCAACGGCGCCGTCGGCGGCCGTGTCGGCCGCGACGGCGATGCAACCTATGCCGCCCTTTCGCTCTCGGCCGAGCCCTCCGACGACGTTGCGCTGGCGAAGGCCGCCGAACCGATCGTCGAGGCCTACAAGCGCACGGCGCTCGCAGCACTCGCCTCGGAAAACCGCGGCAACAATACGCTGGCGCAGAGCCTCTACCAGCAGACCTACGATCTTGTTCCCGACATCAACTGCTCGGCCGCGCGTTTTGCTCTGCAGCGCCGGGCAGCCGTGACACCGCCGGCTCGGCGCTGATCGCCAGTCCCACACCGCTGCTCGCTGACATAGAAACCCGGCTCGGTCATCATCGTGCCCCGAACCGGGTGGGATGTCAGCTGCTTGCCGGAATACGGGCGATGACCTTTATCTCAAAGTCGAAGCCGGCGAGCCAGTTTACGCCGATCGCAGTCCAATTCGGGTAGGGCGGCTTGCTGAAAATCTCTTGCTTGACAGCCATGATCGTTCCGAACTGGTTTTCAGGGTCGGTGTGGAAGGTTGTGACATCAACGATATCATCCATCGTGCAGCCCGCGGCGCTCAGCGTGGCCGTCAGGTTTTCAAAGGCCAGCCGTACCTGGCGTTCGAAATCGGGTTCGGGTGTTCCATCCGAACGGCTGCCAACCTGTCCTGATACAAACAACAGATCACCGGATCGGATAGCGGCGGAATAGCCATGCTCCTCGTAAAGAGCGTGCCTGTCGGCAGGAAAGATTGCTTCGCGTTGGGTCATTCTGATCTCTCTTTGTTGGTAACAGTGACCGATGAGCGCGGCGGAATGCTTCACAAGCTCGCGCCAAATTGATATACGGTACGTATGTGGAATATCCGGCATACGTGTCGTATGTCAAGTCTATATACGCTTCGTATGTGAAATTGAGAGATTGAATGGCGAAAACACGCGGCGAAACGATGCAGGAAAACCGCGTCAAGTTGATAGCGGCTGCGCGAAAGGCTTTTGCCGAAAAGGGGTACTCCGCAGCGTCAATGGATGAACTGACGGCTGATGTCGGCCTGACAAGGGGCGCGCTTTACCACAACTTCGGAGACAAGCGCGGGCTCCTGGCGGCGGTTGTCGATCAGATCGACACGGAAATGGCGGTGCGCGCTCAGGAGACCGGAGCTCGGGCGGGTAATGATTGGCAGGGCCTGCTCGCCGAGGGTGCGGCCTATATCGAGATGGCGCTCAATCCGGAAGTCCAACGCATCGTTCTGCTCGACGGACCAGCGGTGTTGGGCGACCCCTCGCAGTGGCCCAGCCAGAACAATTGCCTACAGGTGACCAAGAGCACTGTGGAGCGCCTTATCGCACAAGGCATTCTCAAGCCGCTTGACGCAGAGGCGGCGGCCCGATTGCTGAGCGGCGCGGCCCTCAATGCCGCTCTCTGGATCGCCGCGAGCGAGAGCCCGCAGAGCGTATTGCCGAAGGCGGTCGAGGCCTTTCATGCCTTGGCGGCAGGTCTGCTTTTGGAGCGTTTGTGATCTAGTAAAGGCAAAAGTCGAGCTTCTAGACTGAGACTCCGGGGTCGCGGAATGCTCAGTTGAAGCTACAGCTTTCAAGGCCGCGGGGCTTACGACTGGAGCACTTCCGCTTCTGGCACATTCCTGCCGAGGTCGATCTTCCGCTCTCCTGCCCGAAGCGGACGTTGGTCACCCGCTGGGCAATGGTTGGCGCATAGCCGGGTTCTGGCATGAACTAAGTGTTTAGTCTAAAGGCAAGTTCCGCCATATTCGGCTTTCACGTTAGACATTGAACCACCGTCAGCCTCCCAGAAAACCCGCCAACTCAGCTTGCAAGGAAACTCCGCCCTTTCAAACACGGCTCGTCGACCTGCAGAATCGACCGTGAAGCCTTCCTTTTCCAGGGACGTCACAAGCTCTGTTTCAGTGGTTGCCCCCGAGAACTTGACGGCAACTCTTCTTTGAAACTCCCTCTCACCGTCGGAAAATGTGCTAGGTAGCCCCCTTGCGATCTCTGGTAGCAATGGAAGAGGTGGGAACAAAATCAGGTATCCACCTCCAACTACGACGATCGACGACATGACACCAATCAGAAGGATTATTCGAAGCATCGGTAATCTCGCACTCGTGCGCTCCCCTTGCGAGCAACCACGATAACATTGAGCGTAGTTTTTCAACAGTATCGGCCCCAATCGGTCGTTCCTTCGCGCCGAGCCCAACGACTGCTCCTGGCACAAACGTGACGTCGAAAGACGGGCAGCCCTGGAAATAAGGCCTATGTTTGCATCATTGGGGGAAGGTCCGGTCGTCGCTCTCCCATTCCCCGCTGGACGAGAGTTAGAGCAGCGATACCCGCCTCATCGGCCGCACGCAGAAGCGCCTCCCGGAATTGTTCCGGGGCAATTTTCCCGCTCATTGCGTCGACGCAGGCTTTCACGGCAGCTACGTACTCCTCGCCGTCATCGCAAGGCCAGTCGTTGATCAGGAGACGCGCCGCGTCGCCCAGCGTCCATACGATCTTGCGAGGTGCCGGGCCTCGCAAAGCAAACCCAACCGGCGTGAATGCTGATGATGTGTTCCAGCACATTGTCCTCGACCCCTCAAGGCACGGATATTGCAGTCCCCACCTTCAATATACGCGCGTATTTTGAAATTTGGAATTGAAAACTGTCGAAGTGCACCGCTTGAGCGCGAGCTGTCGAATGAAGAAGAAAGGGCGCTCTACGACCTTATGTCGAAGCGCCCTGCGCTGCGTCGACAGGTGTTGCACTGATGGACGCATTACGGTCTGCAACAGATTACCCCCGCGCCGGTGTCAGCACGCCGCTCCCTTTTCGGTCTCCATCTTTCTGTTCACTCACCGCAATTCGGCAGTGACGCGGAAGATGCCGCCGGCCGACGCATCCGAGCAGACGACGAAGGTGGAGCCTTCCTGCGCCATGAAGGCGACATTGCCACCGGCTTCGCAGGGCGTGGCGCTCCATTGCAGGATGATATCGCCGTTGTCCGGTAGCTTTTCCGTGGCGATCTTTGCCGCACTTGCCATCCATTCCGTTGCCGACGGCAGGTGAACCGGCGCGTTCAGCTGCTTCGACAGCCATGCCGTATAGTTCTGCGCCACGGCAAGCGGCACGTCGTCGGCCGGCTGCTGCGGATTGTCGGCATACTCCTGCGCGGCGGCAGGATCGGAATTGGCGGTGTAATATTCCGCCATCTCCGCACGGGTGACCGCCTTCGTCTGCATGCAGAAGGACTTGTCGATCTTTACTGCCCCGTTGGCAACGCCGAGCATGCCGCCGAGTTCGCTGAGCGAGGAAGTCATCAGCCGGACGTTCTCCAGCGAATAACTGCCGGCCTGGATGGTCTCGAAGGCAAGCGTCGGCGAAACCGGGCAGAAGCCGCGCGCCGACAGCGCTTCGAGATCGGCAAGGATCGGCTGGTAGGCAACGATCGCCAGCTTGTAGGCTTCGGCGGTGTAGCGACCATCGGCCTCGCCGATCTTCGGCTCGAGCGCCACGAGCGTCGGATCGGTGGCGCCGGCGCGGGTCGCGATCGAGGCATGCAGGTCGGTGACCTTCTGCTTCAACGCCGTCGCCTCGTCCTTGGCGGCCATGACATCGGCGATAATCGTGTCGAACAGTTTGGCCGCATCGCCATAACCTGTTGTTGCCGCCGGCATCTGCCATTGCTCGGCCTTGGCCTTGGCCTCCGTCATCAGCCCGTTCGCCTTGGTGAAGTCGGGGCCATCGCTGGCGCCGATGCGATTGGCGGTGTCACGCTTGGCCGTCGTATCCTTTTCGAGCGCCGAGAGTGCCGTCAGCGCCTTGGCGAGATCGTCGAAAATCGCCTTCGCTGCGTCGTAATTGTCGACCGCGGCATGCATCTGCTTGGCGGCGGCCCCGTCCGCGGCAGTCTTCATCTTGGCATCGGCTTCGGCAAAACTCGGCGCTTTGTCGCCGCCTGCGGCCGAAGCGGCGGCTTTCGCCTTCTCGGCATTCTCCTTCGAGATGCCGATCAGCGCATTGCCGAGATTGATGGCTGCCGTCTGGAAGCCTGGAAGGGCCTTTTCGTAATCCTCATCCTTCAGCAGGGCATCGGCCGAGGTCAGCGCCGAGGCGCCGGTGTCATAGGAAAGCTTTGCCTGGTCACTGGCCGGGCGCTCCGGCGCCTTGGCGGCGATCGCCTTCTCCTTGCGGCTTTCGGCTTCCTTCTTCCAGACGCCGACATCGGCGACGAGCTTCGGATCGGGGGCGAGCAGCTTCGGAATGGTGACGACACCGACGCCGATGCAGACCAGGAGCAGCGCTGCGATCATGCCGATCTTGGCAGGTGTCCATTTCTTCGGTTTCGGCTGCGCCGGTTGCTGCTGCATGCCGCCGCGCGGATCCCAATTTGTCGGCTGGATGCCTGTGGTCACGCGGGTGTATTCACCCAGCGCATCGGCGCCCATGCGCGGCCGTGCGGCCGGGTCGCGGCTCAGCATCCTTTCCACAAGGCTCGCAAGCGCTTCGGGAAAGCCGGGAATGAGCACATCGAGGCGCGGAAAGACATTGGAAGGATCGAGATGGATGTTCTTCCAGCTCTGCTCGCGCTGGTGCTCGTCTTCCCAGACCATGACGCTGTCGAAAACGCTGGCATAGGTCTGCCGTGGCAGGAAGAGCTTGTAGGCGATCATGCCCATCGCATAGATGTCGAGTGCCGCCGACGCCGAGAACGTGCCGCTCGCATAGATCTCCGGCGCGCCGAATTCCGGCACATAGGGCGGGATGATGTGCTCGCCGATCTTCGAGATCAGGTGCAGGTTGCCGATCCGGACCGAGAGGCCGGAATAATCCTCGGACACGTAAATGCACTGATCCGTCAGCGCATTGTGGGCGTAACCCGCGCCGTGCAGCGTTGCCAGCCCCTCGAGGATGTGGCGGCCGATCTCGACGGCGCGGTCGTAGGCCACGATCTCCACTTCATCGAGATACTGGTGCAGCGTCTTCGACGGCCGCTTCTCGACGATGTAGAAATTATCGTCTTCCGGCGACGGCGGGATCAGGTCCTCGATTTCGACGAAACGCCGCGCCGTGAGTGTTTTCGCCTCGTTGATGGAGGTCCAGACCCTCTCGAAACGGGCCTTGTCCAGTTTCAGCGCCACGTCGGGCGCAACGATGAAGACCGAATGGTCCATCCGCTTGTCCTGGGCGGGATAGACGATGAACTCGTTCTCATAGATCGGCTCGCCGATCGAGTAGCGGGCGATCAGATCACTTCTCATGCACTTGTCCCCCTGCAACCATTCTATTCCATGAAACCGAAATTCTATTCGCCCGCCTGAAGCGGATCGCCGATGAGGCCTGCGGCGAGCAGCAGGCCGGTCCTTGTATCGCGAAGCGCGAAGGCGAAACGGGCATCGGCTACCACGCGAACAAGCTTCGGATCGATGCTGCGTTCCGTAATCGCTGCCGTGGCCGCTGCCGCCTCCGTGCCGTTTTCGTCAACCTTGATCATCGTCTTCTGCAGGATGCGTGACAGGCTGATGTTTTCCTTGGTGAAACCCGGGAAGGCCGCATCCTTGGCCTTTTCGGGCGCCAGTCCCATCGCATTGAGTGCCGGCATCAAATCACGCCCGTCGTTCAGCGAAAAGCGGGGAAGGAAGATTTCGCCCTTGGCGGCTTCGAATTTGTCGCCCTGAAGCCAGGAGGCGAGCGTCTTCAGGTCGGAATTGGCGATACCCTTGCCGGAGCGGGCGGCGATCACGACCATGCTGTAGGTCTCGCCCGTATAGGCAAGGTCGACGGCGGCGAAATTCTCGTCGAAGCGGAATTTCTGTCCGTCGCCGGCAAGATGCATCATCGGCACAGAAATCGTCGAACCGTCAGGCCGCTGGAAGGGGGTTGCCGGGCTCTCCTTCTCGAAGGAGGTCTTCCAGCGCGCCTTGAAGGAGAGCGCGCCGAGGCTGACGAAACCACCGCCGGGCGGCGCGTCGAGGATTACGGGAATGGCGCCCCGCGTCGCGTCCTTGACCCAGCCATTGATGTGCTCGACTGATTTCGGTCCGTCGAGATCCTCGATCGAGGGCTTTATCCGGTGGCTTGCGAGCATGGCGATGGCATCGGGGACGAGCAGCAGCTTGTCGTCGAAGACGATCGCGACCGCCGTCGTCAGCGGTACATCCACGGCTGCCGCCTTCTCCCGAGACATCGCGTCGAGCACTCTTTCCGGCCCCTTCAGCTCGTCGCCGAAGCCGAGGCCCTTGGCGATCGCCGCCTTGCCCTCGTCCGAGGCGCCCAGCGCCGCAAGGCCAAGTGCTGCGGCAAGGCTTGCCGGCGACACCATGATATTGGCCGCCCCTTCCTTGGCCAGCGTACGGTCGATGAGCTCGACGGCAAGCCCCGCCTGCGCGGCGAGCATCGCCTTGCTGTCACCGGCCTCGCCGGCATGAGCAGGCGCAAGCGTCATCAGGGAAGCGGCAAGACCCGCCAGCAGACTGGTTTTCGGCATGGTTCGCTCCTGTTCAGCGGATGCGATAGAATTTGGAATCGAACGACCATTTGCCCTGGCCGCCGGCCTCGTCGTCGCCGACGATCCTCAGACTTCGGGCGAGGTCGTAGACGTAGTTGAAGGCAGCGCGCTGGCCGACGAGCGGGGTCGGCACATCGGGAAGGTCGAGCACTTCGATCGGCTTGTCGCTGAGGATGGCGACGACCATGCCGACGCCGGCCGGCCCCTCCACCACATATTCGAAGCCGGTATAGGGATTGCGCGCATCCGGCACGACGACAGGGCGCGAGGGATCGAGCCGGTTGTCGCCGCTCTTGGCGGTCGGCTTCAGCCCCATCGAGCGCTTGTTCGGATAAAGCTGCGTCAGCTTGCCTGACGCGTCGATATCGACCAGGATCAGGTAGCCGGACTTCTTGGCGGAGACGCGCATCGCCACCTTGTCGCCGATGGCGACCGAGGTGCCGGGCAGCACGTCGACGGCAACACCCGCCTCATTGTCGCTCTTCAGCGTATTCTCGACGGCGGCGGCCGGCGTCTTCGCCTCCTCGCCGCTGATGACATCCCGGCCGAGCGCATCCGGCTGGCCGTAGAATTGCGGGACCGGCGTGAAACGGCAGTCGTCGGCATGCGTCCGGCAATATTCGTCCGATTTGCGCCGGACATAATCGAGAAGGGCGGCATTGCTGACATTGGGCTTGTCGGCGGCGCGCGCCACGCCATCCTCCACACCTTCGATGAAGCGGCGGGTGAAGACGCCGACCGGCGGCTTGGCTTCACGATCGACAAGCGCCCACTGCCCCGAGTTGACGGCCGACCAGACCATGGCGTTTTCGCCGCCGAAGGAGAATTTGGCTTCCTTGCCTGACTTGTTCGGCGGTTCGAGGGCTGCCAGCGCCGGACCGAGGCAACGGACCATGCCACCGGAGGGGGCGGCCACGGCGCTGCGGCTGCCGGGGCCGACATGGCAGGCGTCGATCAGCAGCGTGACGCGCCGGTCCTTGAGGCTGTTCAGCCGTGCGGCGATTTCGGTCTCGCGGATCTGGTTGGTGACTGTCACCTTGCCGCCGTCGCGCACGAGCTTGGCATCGGCTGCGACCAATGTCGGGCTCGTCGTTGCCTCAGCGCCCATTTCTTCAGAGCCCTGGCCGCTGAAATAGAGGAAGACGCGGCTTCCAGGCGTCGACTGGCGCACCAGCCAGTCGTCGATTTCGGCAAGGATCGCCTCGCGGGTCGCCTTGCGGTTGGTCAGCGTGTGGATCTGCTCCGGGC
>Ga0307515_10007104_pt1 | contig 22241 bp, 24 predicted proteins | sample 17_EM_MG_FD_194513 | JGI IMG/M metagenome (GOLD analysis project Ga0307515, IMG submission 194513) | Populus trichocarpa ectomycorrhiza microbial communities from riparian zone in the Pacific Northwest, United States - 17_EM | ecosystem: Host-associated > Plants > Roots > Unclassified | place...
GCCCCCCCCCCCGGACGGACATCTTCACCAGCCGTGTGATTTTGAGACCAAATTTTCGCCGCCTAGTTTTACGCCTTTCACCGATCTCGGGTTCAGACGCTCTGCTTCCTTAGTCGTTGTTATCGCCCCAACCTCCCTCAGGCTACTTCCGGCTGTGTCAATTCCTGAAAGGGATGTGATGACTCTGTGTATCTGTACCGCTGCGACCACGCACAAATCGTACGAAACGTATTCCAAATCCTCCGCACGAAAGACACCAACGTCGTTCTCGAGTCCCTTCAACGCATCAAGCGCTCGCTCGAATGTCTGACGCAGTTTTCTCCTCCCATCTCTAGCGAAATGCCCCGGAGCCCCCTTGATCTTAACATAATTCTCCGTTCCCACATGCACGTCCCTGACAACCGAGCGTGCCCTCGTGTCGTTGCCCTTCACGCTAATCACTTCTTCATCCTCGGCCCCGGCTAACCTGTGGATCCCATTCAGAACGGAGGCATTCACCTCGATGACCTTATCCAATTTATCAGCATACCCAGTCTCTTTCGCAACCCGCTTGGCGTTCCCGTGCTGTCCGGAGTCCCGCGTGGGAAGCGGTGTGCATCGTCCGGTCCTTCGAGTGTAACGAATGGGAAGAGTGGGACGGTGAGAGCGTCATGTGTACCACCGAGGGGTTACTTGGTGGCTGTGGTGGCGGTGACGAAGGGAGCCGGGCCAGTGGTTTTGTGCATCCTGCACGGTTCGGCCAGGATGGATCAAAAGGCGTCAGAACGAGGATGCTCACCTAGCTCCGATGAGGTTCCAGGAGAGGGACCGTCGCCTCCACCAAAGGTTCTGAGCAGTTTGGAACGTTCGATTTCGACGCCTTGCCCGCTTTTCGAGTGGTGGCTTCTCCTGCGGTTACTCCTACTTTCCAGAGGGGGCCGAGATATCGGACATACGACGCTTCTCCCCATCCTGCCCTTCACGAGGAAACCAGCAGGCCGAGAAAGTGGTGCGTTGAGGGCGTGGTTGGCGGATATTCCAAAAGTGTTCATCAGGAAAACCCAGGGGAAATGCGGAGCTGCGAAAGGGGATATGGAAAATGTCCGGAGTATGAGCGCGGATGGAGCGTCGAGGAGAAATGGCGGTGGAAATGGAGATGGGGGAGCATATCGAGATGTGCCCGAGACGGAGGGTGGTCAGCAGGAACCCACCGTCGCTGGGGAGTGTAGCACCAAGATCATGGGGGACTAAACGGCCTCACGGTCAACACCACACCTCAACCGCCGTCAAACTCCGACCATGCGGTTTCGAAGGCGAAAGAGGAGAGAAAACTTGACGTGAAACAGGCCAGAGGGGGTTGGAGTGTTCGGTGGAACGCCGGTGTTAGACATTCCGGCGTTCGAGAGTCCGTTGACGAAGATCCTGAACCCTGTCGTGACGAGGGCACAGTGGGAAGTTGTCATAAGATTGGGGATCCTCGCCTTTGTGAACTCGTCTGTAGTAGTAGCCGTCTTCGTTGCCGTTCGTGCTCTTTGACTGGAAGAAGATCCGATCGTTTCGTGCCCTATCCCGACGAAGAAATGTGCTGTTGCGCTTTCCCTCCCTCGCTTGTTCACATTCCCCATTCCTCCTGATTCTTGGACAGTTATGGTTGTACTCACTGCGTTTGTAAAATGCTTTGTTGGATTGTCCCCTGGCTTCAGCCTTCTCCTTTCGTTTACATGTTACCAGTCGTGTTTGTACTTCGTTCTTGCGATCGCTTGCTGTCATTCACGTTCCTTTGTGTCTTGGCTCGTGTATTTTTATATTCCTCTTCGTGCTTCAGTTGTACTCGTGCATGGTCGACACTGGAATTAGTTAATCCTCCCCATCGTCCAAAAGTTGTGAAGAGACTCAGACTGGGGGCTCCGAGGATTGGCGCGCACCAATCGGGACTGGCCAGCCTTGAGGCTTGCCTCAAGGGACAACGGGGCCAGGTGCTGCACTCCTTCCATCATCCACCCTCCCCTCCCCAAGATGTCGCGTTTCTTGAGAAATTTGGGGTCCTCCAAAAAACCGGTACCTCCCGAGGTCTCTCCCGACCAAATCACCGACATCGACTCCGAAGGTGAGTGTAACTCAGGAAAGATCTCAGAGCTGATGAGACCGATGGGACTGATTCGACCACCGCACTAGATGTCGGCCACGGAGGGAGTCCTCGGATGGAAATTCAGGGCAGGAGGACTGGGGATCAACCGCTTCCCGCGTCGAATCCCTCAACATCAACTCTTACTCTTGGGCACGAGGGTGGTAACACAAGTGAGTGCGGTGGGCTGTGGCTGTTTGGACAGACGTTTATTCCCCGCCCCAATACGAAGTCCGGAGACCAGGTATTCAGCAACCATCAGAGACCGTTCCTGGGGACGTTGATGATCCAATCCAATCCGGGAGGTCTAGGGGTAAGTCCTTGTGTTCCAGTAACACTCTGGTCCGCATTGACCCGTACCAGATGGGGAGAGAGGCAGGGTGCGCCGGGGTCTTAGGCGTGACACATTCGCGGTCGGTCTCGCGAGGGGGGCGGCGTTCGGTCCCCTCAAAACCGCCTTGGAATCCATCTCCCTTGTCTATGCCCAATTTGATGTTTGTTGCTGTCCCTCTGTTTAAAGTTTTCTTTGACAACCCCATCTTTAGAAATCTGCTGCCGTTAAGGACAAGATCGAAGCACTACACATACGCATCGATACGCTGGAGGAGTCTTTCATGAGGCCCACGGGCGATGAATCGGAAGCGACACGTCGCAATGCGTTATTAATGTACGCAAGTGATCTCCGTTCAGACTGAATGCTTAAACCCCCTAGGAAACTCGATCATATCGGAGGACAACTGCGGTCGTTGCGCGGGAAATCCGCGCTTTTGCAACTCGCCGATAACACTCAAGACAGCGAATATGTCAGTGGACTTCTCGAAGATCTACAAGAGGCTGTCAACGATTACATGGTTCGTTCATGACTGTGGTGCTTTTCTCGATGTTGACCAATCGACAGATGGTGCAACAAATGGCGATCTACGATAAAGAATGTGGCCTTATGGTGAGTGTCCCTCCTTTCATGTCCGAACAAAGAGAATGACCCTTCTCGACAGGGTGCAGGTCAGAACCCCCCGCTTTCGATGACAGGTGCCTGACACGAACCTCTGACAGCTGAAATGGCTGTCCTCAACAATTTCCGCTGTGCCAATGGGGCCGAGCATCGACATGGCGAACACAGAGGTTGTCTCAAAAGAACACGCGGAGCCGTTCTGAACTGCATCGAACTCTGGGCAAGGGACTTTGGAAAGCCCCCGGTCTATTGGTTGAATGGGTTGGCCGGAACGGGGAAGAGCGCCATCGCGAAGACGGTCGCAGGAATGTTGTTTGCAGATGGTCAGCTTGGGGCCTCCTTCTTCTGTTCAAGGGATTTCAAGGATCGGAGAAATCTTCAGCTCATATTCCCAACACTCGCCACTCAACTCGCGCGCAAGTACACCGAATTTCGATCGATCCTCGTCCCGTTGATCCAGCGGGATCCAGAAATCGCCTACGAATCACTCCACAACCAGATGGAGAAATTGATCGCCCAGCCCCTCAGTATATCCGGAATTTCAACTGTGATCGTCATCGACGCTTTGGACGAATGTGAAGACGAGGAGCCGGCTTCGGCGATCTTGTCCGTCCTTGGGAAATTTATATGCGAGATCCCGAAAGTCAAATTCTTCCTTACCGGTCGCCCGGAACAACACATCCGCGAAGGCTTTCGTCTCCCACTATTGGCGACAGCGACGGACGTGTTCGTTCTCCATAACGTCGAGCCGTCCCAAGTCGACAGTGATGTACGGCTGTTCTTCGAATACAGCTTCTCGGAACTTGTGAATCGTCGACGTGGACTGGATAATTGGCCGACCGAAGAGCAGCTGGACCGACTTTGCGGGCGGGCGGCAGGACTGTTTGCCTATGCCGCGGCAACGGCCAAGTTCATCGGTGACAACAAGAGGGATCCCAGGGAACAGCTGAATGACATTCTGCGGTCACAGAAGATTGGTGATCCCGAGGGGAAGACCTTGGACTCACTGTACACATCAATTCTTCAGGAGGCTTTTGGCTACGATGGACCGAAGTATGACGCCAAGATTCGCTCCGTCATCGGTATTGTTGTCCTCGCTATGTACCCCCTTTCTCCATCCGCTACCGCCACGCTCTTGGGGTTCAATACCGAGGATGTCCTCCCCATACTGTCATCGGTCCATTCACTCCTTATCCTCCAGGAGGACCTCGATTATCCTGTTCGGCCTTTCCATAAGTCGTTCCCCGACTTTGTCACCGATCCAAACCGGTGCACCAACCAGAGGTTTCACATCTCCCCTCCGGACCACCACCTACAACTTCTGATCGGTTGCCTCGACCTTATGAACCAGAAACTGGAGAAGAACATGTGCAAGCTCCCGGATAGTGTCACAAACTCGGATGTCGACGACTTGAAGGAGAGGACTGAGAACTTCATCAATCCAGCTTTGCGATATGCGTGTAAGTCGTGGCACATGCACCTCGTTGGTACGGACACGATACCGACAGACGCACCCGCAATCACCCTTACCCTGCACCAGTTCCTGGAGACGAAGTTTCTGTTCTGGTTGGAAGTACTGAGTGTTCTTGGTGCCACCAGGAATGCAGTTGAAGCATTGCAAGTCACCACGGACTGGTTGGAGGTGTGTCTGGTTTCTATGCTTGATGTCTCGCCTAAATTTATTCAGACCGAATACAGGAGTCACCAACACTTGAGCTCGCCAACGACTGTTTTCGTTTCGCAACCGGATACTTCGAAACCATCAGCACATCCTCTCCACATATCTATCACTCGGCGCTCGCGTTGGCCCCCAAAAAATCGATCGTACGAAAACTATATGGGTCACATGCCCAACCTTTTACGAGAGTCGTGCATGGGCTACCGACGTCATGGGACACAAATATCGCGGCCACAACGCGTCCCTCTGCAATTGAGCTGGCTGTATGGTCACCATGCAATAGGTTCATCGCCATTACCTGGAAGGATGCCATGATGGTGGATATACTGGACTCAACAACCCTCCATCGACTTCAAACCCTCGACTCCCCACAGGGCACACCCACATGGCACAGGGCGGTCATTTTCTCCCCGGACAGTCGTATGTTAACGTGCTCCAGCGGCGGTTCCATGGACTACCATCGCCAATACCGAGAGCTATCAGTCGTTATCTGGGACATCCAGACAGGTGGATTAGTCAGCGTCATCGGGTGGAAAGGACCACCACGGGAAAACGTGGGAAACACCTCCATCACGTATTCGGCGAATGGAATGATGATTGCAGTTTTTCGTTGGTATCAGGGTAACCCCAGCGCCAACGTCTTCATTTTTAATATTGCCTCCGGTACACACGTACATTCCCATTCGCTCGACAACCAAACTCCGCTCACGGACTGCATCTGGACTTACGGAGAATCCTTGCGGTTCGCAACTAGTAGTGCGAGGACCATTACCATCTGGGAAGTCGGGTTCACCTCAGGTGCCACACCTACAGAGGTCGAGATCCTCACTACCCTGGACGACGATGAAAGCACCTACGGCAACCTTCGACTCTTCCCCATTCCATGCAGACTCGCTCTCGTTTCTCAGGGTGGGATTATGGTTCGGGATGTTCGGAGTTCCGAATACCTGCTACATTGTGCGGACACTAGGTTCGGTACAAGGATGTCCTTCTCCTCCGATGGTCGTTTCTTCGCATGCTCAACTACCAGATCGGACATTTATCTCTGGAAGGAGTCTCTCACTGGCTATATACTTCACGAAAAACTTTCATCCAGCACGGACTGTCCCAGTCCACTCCTCTCCCCAAATGGAGAATCGATTGTCGTGTTTGGTGGTCACACGATCCGGTTATGGCACACAAAAAGCTCTACCACCACCCCTTCCAGCACCTTGACCCAACTCCCTCGGTGCGCTAAAGATTTCGTCCTGGATTTTTCTCCGGACGGGGCACTGGCAGTGGTCACGGTGCAGAACGGCGAAACGATCATCGTCCTCGATCTCAAGTCCGGCGTTCCACGGCTGGCCATCGACGCGGGGATAACGATTCGCGGCCTCGGAGTGATTGGGAACACGGTTGTCGTCGTGGGTGACAGGGGGGTCGTTACTTGGAACCTGCCCGCAGGAGACCGTGTCCCCGATGCCAGGATCGGCCTTGAGGATTGCTTTCAAATAAAACTATTTCATCGTTGGCAGCCCTTGGGCAGTGCATCGATCTCTCCCAATTCCCGCCACATTGCCACCATCTCGGGGCAGCCCTTCCACAATATGTCCATTTATAGAACTGCTACCGGAAAACTTCTTGAGGAGAAGAAACCAATGGATGGAACCATGCTATGGTTTTCTCCAGACGGATGTGATGTCTGGTGTGTTCGGGATAGCAGTGAAGCGTGCCAAGTGTGGAGCATTATCAGGCAGGAGGTACTGGAACTACCAGAGTTAGAGTGGCGCACAGTTGATGTTGAAGGGTACCCCTGGAGATCGTCTCGTGGTTACCAGGTTACGAACGATTGGTGGATCCTTGGCCCGGATGGGAGGCGACTCTTGATGCTGCCTCCTCCTTTCCAGTCTCATGCGGTACATCGGGTATGGAAGGGGCGGTTTCTCGCGTTGCTGCATGGTGGACTATCGGAACCTGTTATTTTAGAGTTAGATCCATGACTTGTGATTACCTTGCGTCCGAACTCGCCTATCTCTTTCACTTAACTTGCACCGATGTGGTGACGGGTGATTGGAATATATCTATCTTACTATCAACTGAGGTTTGCTCCCCAAGATTTGGGCGAGATGTTTGGGATTGAAAGGTGAACAACGGACTCTTCCATCGTCGGATTGGTTGTGTTCCAAGCTATAATTTCTCTCAGAGGCGGAGGCTACACAGGCTCAGAAAGAATGACCGAAAAGACTATACCCATAACCTTTGAGGGGAACCGCGCCAGGACCCCTTCCAAACAGGAGCCTGAAAGGCCGACTGCGACCTGGGCCTACTTCAACCCCCCCGTGTGCTGCTGCCACATCGTACATTTCCTTTGTAATCGATTGAAGGGCATACAAAACGTTCGTAGTCTCAATCACGAGATTTGTGGCTGCGGTTGACCCTCACGAACATTGTCGTTTTCCCACAGGAGTCTCATGCAGTTCCGCGCGCTTGTCGTGCTGGAGTAGTAGTGAGGAATAGCAATAGTATTATCACGAAGAAACACCATCCATCCAATACAGAAAATCTTTGGGAAATGAGCGCGAACCGTGGTGGGGTCAGGATGTTGTGGGTTCGGATGCGCCGGGTTTGAACTGAAGTCGAGCAAGAAGCAACGAATGCCACTTGGATGGATTATCGGACACCACCGAAACCTTCCCCGCGTAAGAGTGTGGGGCTGCGGACACCTCCAGACAAGCGGAACCACCGTGGATCGATGAGTATATGTCCGTCGACACCGTGAATTTTCCCCATGGTTGACCGTTCTGGGGGTGAGCGGAGATCTCAAAATGTACCTGATTGTGCAAATTTGAGTATGTACCTTCGTAGGTGTCCCTATATTACCCCACATACCTGACTGTCGGAATGATTGCGACTAACGAATAAAGCGTAATCAGGCGCACTCAGCGTTCCAACAACTGCCGAGAAGAAAGTGAGCACGTGGAACCGCGGTTGAACACGGTCCCTCATACCTAAGATCAAGTCTTCCTTGGTGACCGAATGGCTTTCGCCATAAACCCTTAAAATTTTCTTTACATTGGCTCTGAACCACTTCTCTGGCGCAGATAGGTCTTCGATGTACTTGTATGCCATGGACTCAACACAGAGGAATGCGGTCGGGTGGTTGGCATTCAAATCAAACGAATATCGCTTGTTGGAGCTGGTCCTGTGGTCGATTGTGAGATACGTTCAACGGTAGTGCGACTTACTCACAAGGCCAGCGCCCATGACAACCAACCCCAGAGAAGATCTAAGCCCCTCTGCACGCGGTTTCGTTTGTCCAGCTGTTGGGTTCTCTCACTGAATTTCCCGAAACCGCCGATGTTTGGAATATCTACAAGCATCCCATTCGATGTTTCGGTGGGGTTGAACGCGTTGAACAGGGTAACGAATTTTCCCTCTGGCTTGCGCAAGTACCCAACAGACCCGGTGTCGACAATGGACGGGGACCACAATGGTAACACGACTGTATGATAATCATGTTGTCAACTCAGGTGCGTCGTCTTGTATTGGAAAAAACGCACGGGATAGGTGGAATTCATGCTGAAGCAACTCCCTGTAACGCTGTTCGTCAATGGGTGAATCCGCTCCGAGGTGGGCACACTCTTCTCTGTCAAGATCCAAGTCAGATAGCGATGAGCCAGCGCTCGAGGGTAGGCCCCCAGAATCCCGTTTGCGAGTATTGCCACCACTGGAAGAGTACTGTGACTCCGGTAGATCACCGTGGGCTGTTTTGAATGATTCTGTCTCGGAATCTTGGCTCTCTTCTTTGTCGACTGGTGTAGCTAATCAGAGTCAGTCGTACGGCACCAAGGTAATCGGACCCGATACTGACGATGACGTGGGTATGCGTGTTGTAGGGTTACATTGTGTCCCCTCCCAATCGATTCGAGACCGGCCACGATCTTAGAAAACTTTGGGCGGGAAGAGGGTGCCCGCTGCCAGGACGATTCGATGATTCGGGCGAGGTCCTTCGCCCATGGCTTGTCATTTGGAATGTCCGGTCGGCGGTTCTCCTCTGTGGATGACAGGTGGTTGAAGGCGAATGAATGCTGGGAATTAGGTGAAAGTAAACGCACCCAGAACAAGGCTCCTGATAGTCTCATTGTTGAACCACAGCCAAGGCGAGGCGCCATTGGTGATGATCTCGATGCAACAAACCGCGAACGCATAGACATCCATTGGCTCGCGCAATTGGTCATCACGTCCTTCCATCAACTCTGGTGCGTGCCATCGGAGGGCTCCACCTACGCCGGGCGATCAGTATCAGAATGCAGTACGTTCACAATACAAAACACACCCCGGGTAGGTCCCCCACTCGTCCGCCACACCTCGAACCCCATCCCAATTTGGCTAAAGTCGGAGACGACACAACGGATTTCGTGGTCGACAAGGACATTAGCAGCCTATTTTGGACGTCACACCAGTCGACAGAGACTCGAACACATCATCGTACCTTGAGGTTACCATGCAACACACCTTTCGCATGCAGGTACTCCATACCCAACCCTACCTCGTAAATCATCTTCAAGAGGTTTATCTGGGATTGTGGCTCCATGCTCTTGAGGTACTTGTCCAAACTGCCGTGCTTCACGTAAGGGCTCACAAAGAACCAAGGGGGCTCTCCGGAAGCCGATGAAGCTCCGAAAAGCTTGAGGACGTTCGGATGTGAAAGACTCTTCCAAGTCTCTACCTCACGGATGAAAAGTTCACGCGGTGCGGTTGGAACCAGCACCCTGACCGCAACAGCCATCCCTCCCCACGTCCCCATGTACACGTTTGAGGGGCCGTTCCCGATTTTCCCGTCACAGTCAATCTCCCATCTCATGATGACCGTCCAAGAGGGTGAGAATGCATCAGATCCCTTACCCATACTCATCAGAGCGCCAATCCCACTTTTCAATAACTCCGAAAAGAGGGTAGAGGTTGGACACATGTTGGATCCAGTTCGCGAGTGGAGGGACGCGGATTTCTTGGAAGCGATCTCCACACCCTCAATCACTGTCTCGACATCCGGCTCCCTCCCAGACTCTCTCTCGAGCGCACGTTGTAGTATTTCGATAGCCTCCGGGACTTCATCACGACTAATCTGGAGGATCTCGATCATTGCGTCATCGCGGCCGGTCTGCGATGTGGCTTGTATGACCTGTCTTAGATCTGCCGTATCGTGGGTTAGGTCTTCTTTGTCCTGGCGCTCTCGAATGGCGGACAGAAGCGCTCTGACCGCGTCAGGATCGAGTGAGGCTGCATGTCCGCCGAACCCGGGTGTCCCATAGTCAGGTGCGTCTGCAACGGGCGAAAGGGTCGTAGGTGAGGTGGGCCCAACGTCAATGGCGTAAGGTCCGATCCCCCCCTCGATCGTAGTCACGGACAGTCTTGTCTTCGCGTCGGTGCCTGGTTCCTGGATCTGGCGGAGAACCTGGAGTTGGATAGAATGCTATACCGGGGTAAACAACTGCGAGGGTACAATCCGAGTAGGAGTACAGGATACGCACACAGAAGATGTGAGTAACGTTGTTCAATTCGGCATTGCATTCCCGGATGGCTCGAACGATATCTACACGTCCCAAGCACCGTTGGATGAGCGGCCGGTGAACATGTTTCCACACGAGAGCATGCACCCGCGCAAAGGTTCTGTTAGAAATCTGTGAGAAACACAATCGAAACATAAATCTTGTGAACACACTCGACTAGTTTCGCGACGGGTTCCTCAATGTGGCCGTAGTCTCCCCCTTCGCGAATCACCTCACAAATGGACAACAGCATGTCCGCGCACCGCTCCGTGAGGCGAAGGCATGCTGAACGGTTCGCCTATCGTATTGTGAGTGAATGGGGCGCCAAACCACGGGAAGTGAGATGAAATTCACAACAATAAGTTGCACGGTGCACCAGATCTTGATGAGAGCGTGTCCGGCGGGTTCAAGTTCTGGTTTTGAGGCAAACCGGAGGGGGTTTACACCAGCGTCCGGAAATTCGCGTTTTACATCATCGGTCGTACCGAGCGCGGAAACCACAGCAGATGCGACCCGCTGAGGTGGGTCAATGGTATCAATAGCCAGACGTATTCACAAGATAAAATCATACCAGGCGGGTGATCGCCCATCGTTCGGCCTGCTCCGGAAGGACAGCCGGCTTCCTCTTCGGGAGCTTGTTCCATGGCCAGGCAGGAAGTCCGTGGATACCCGGTAGGTCGTTTGATTGGCCAGGGTTGTGATTACTGCTCCCCCGAGAAGGCGATCGGCTGTTTTCTACGGAATCGGCCCTAGACCTCCAGTTCGTGAACACAGTGGAATCAACAGGTGGACAGTGTTCGATCCCTTGGGAATCTTGGGGGGAGGCCAACGGAGTAGTCTGTTTCGGGGGCGTTGGTGGGTTCACAGCACATGGTACCCCCACACCTGCCGGTTCAGGGGATTGGTTGTGAAGGGGTGACGGAAGCGGTGGGGGATTGATCCTGGGGGTGTTTTTTTTGGGAGGGGTGGGATTCAACTGCCGTTTTTTTTTTGGCTCTTTTGGAAGGCACACGGCGGGGAACACTGCGAGGCTGTTATACCAAAACCACAAATAGGTCAAGTGAAACAAACGGACCAGCGATAGAAGGTAACCATGGATGTAATGGGGTACCTCCGTCGGTGGGTTGATCGTGTGCCGTATTACTTCCAGTGGCGTAAACCGCAGTTTGAATGGACTTCATAAAGTAAAACCGGAAAGGTGAGGGCACCTTCACAAACCCGTCTTCGTGATATAGAAGGGATAACTTGCAAAACACAGCAACTATCCCTCCTATTCCACTTATTTCGGAAAACGTGCTGTCGAGCGTACTCTCTTTGACACCACCCGGGGAGGCTACGATCGTCTCGAGCACATCCCGGGCCACAGTCCCTAGGCCTTTAACCGTTGGGGAGCAAAGCAATGATTCCACGGCGTCCTCGAACCTCCGGTAGTAGCTTGTCTTCAGAAAACTCGTCTGGTCATCGTCCCACACCCTTAACAACATCGATTCATCCCAATCGTTCTCGCGTACGAAGCTGGCAAGCAGATTTATCGAAAGCGGGTGGAAGTCCAGTCCCGCGATGAGGTCGTCCACTGCAGGTGATCTCTCCAGGTCACAGAGGCTGTAGAAGGTGTCTCGTGCGCCATCCTCGGAAAGAGTCGGTATTTCGACCCGGTGGAAACCATGAATGTCGGGATGCATCCTGCTGGTGGTTACCAGGCAGACGTTTTCACAACTACCAAATTCTTCGATCGCTGCGGAAATATCTTTGGCTTCGGGTGCCAGCGGGTCGAGGATGACGTCCGCACCGTCCAACAACAACATAAGCGGAGGGGAAGACTCTAAGTGCGAACGGAGTTGAGCCACATCTGTGGTACGGTTGGCGCGGATCGAATCACATAGACACTCGAGGAAACCCCCGAGCGAATTCGCGAGGTCGTCGCAGCGTACAAAGTGGCGGTTTGTACCAAACTTTGTCTGGGTTTGGTTGTGGTGCAGGAGGGTAAGGGCCACGGAAGTCTTTCCGATCCCAATCGATCCGAACAGAGCGACGGATGCAAGCTGGTCTGTGAGATACATTATCTCGTTCGCAATTTCTTCTCGGGAAGAATAGTTGGTGGGGAGTGCTGGGAGGAACGAGGGCGGAGGACGAGAACCGGTACTTCTGCCTTCATCTTCTCCCTCGCTGTTGGCTTTGCTGGTTGGCGAGGACGTCTCAGTGGCTGAGCTCGACTCATGTTCCTTGCTCGATGAAGATGACTTGGGAGATTCAGGCTGTTTGATCGTTTCCGGGTCAGTGGGTTCTAGCGGCGTTTGTGGACTTGCAAGGGGCGTAGCTCTATCGCCTGAAACGGAGGGGTTACTTCGCACGGATTAGACAGTGCGTAATCGGTCGCCGGAATGGGAGGGAAACTGACCAGTTACGCAAGGTTTCCAATACCACTGACATTTCCGGGCGCAAGTGAGGGTCCTTATCCCAGCAAAGGTTCATTAATGTCCACAACTCGTCGGTAAAATCTGGGTGGGCCGGCCGTGCCGGTCGCCTCCCAGCTGATATGGACGCGCTCGCCGCAAAAGAAGCATCAGGGCAGAATGGAACCTTGCCGGTAAAAGCCTGTGTCAGGGTAAAGAGGAGGTCGGCCGACAGTTGAGCCACGCTGGGTATCAGCGACGCACCTCAACCATAATCATCGCGAAAGAGAAAACATCAGCTTCTTTGCTATATGTCTCCTGCTGCCCCAAGATCTCTGGTGCGGTCAATTGCATGGCGCGATCACCCCCGTCCGGATAGTCCATCAACAGGGCCAGGCGTCTTTCGAATTCGCCAAAGTTCGCGGCTAGGCCAAAGTCTGTGATACGTGGGCAGCCAGAGTCATCCACAAAGATATTCAACTGACAAAGCGTCAACACGATCGTAAGACGGGCTTTCAAACAATTACGCACCCCCTTGAGATCGCCGTGGACCACGTCGCGGGAGTGGAGGTAATTGAGACCGCCAGCGATACCACATAACTAGGAAGGGCGTAAGCGTAATCCGATGCAATAAAACGGGGACACCCACAAGATCGGGCCGGTCCGTGTCTGGGTGATTGGAAATATATTCCTTCAGTTCCTCGCCAGAAATCCAAGTTGAAATGAGCTGAAGAGGTTCGAGAGTGACGTCCAAGAAGGGAACGATGTTTGGGTGCGTCAGACGTTTCCACTTGATGACCCCGGGGCAGATTTCCTGACGGCTTCGTCAACGGTGCGATCAGGGAAAGATAATCGCGTTTGCGACGCACCTCTTTAACCGTCTCTAACTTTCCGCCGTAGATCTGCGGTCTTTTGACGCAAACCCTTGAGCCGTTCAACAACCCTTCATAGACATCTCCATAATCTCCAGAGGCAACCGGGCGCGCGCCGATGATCAAAAGAGAACCATCGATTACGTGCGACTGTGGCAGCTTTTTCCAGTTGCGGCATATCTGTCCAAGCCCATCCAGACACTCCCGGAACGCAGGACCGGCAGACTCAAGAGTATCGAGAGCCTACGCCGGCTCAGCAGGGAACGGGTGATGCGAAATGCGGAGACATACATTGTCCAGATACTCGACGAGCCATGAAACATCTTCATCTCGAAGCCATTGAATGTAATCTTTGTACCCTTCCTTGGAGAGGAGACTGACGAGCTTATCGGGAAACTGGAGCGAAGACTTGTCGAGACGATCGAACTCTTGCAGGACCCCAGGCAAGTCCATGTAGAGCGGGCCTTGGTAGGGTAGAAACAGATGGATTGCTCTTGGTAAACGGGAGAATGCGTTATATAGCAGATTAGGCGCGTACCGCGCGGCTACCGCGTGCCAGTCGTCCAAAAATCAAGAGGAGTCACGTGCATCCGTTTTGCTGGTTCCCCAAGCGTACGGGTATTGCTACAAGGAAGAGTACGTCAACGTCAGACGGTAGACTTTTAAGCTTCACGAACGAACCAACAGAAATCTCCGAATCCCAAATCCCACCGAGCAGGGTGAAGTTGACCGAGTGGGCGGCGTCGATCGATTCCGCGGAAGGAGGCCGCCAAGAGAGCCTCCCGGATGCTCCTGCGACATACATTCCATCCCCCCGTCGGGACCTGGCTTGATAAAACTGCAATTTTACCGGAACTCACAACGTCTTTCGAAAGATTGGGATATCCAGCAAGCGAATTATTCAACATTGGCCTCTCTTAGCGGCTTGAGACGGGATTTTGTTCCGTTTATACACCCCGAGGTCGGTTCGCTCAGCCCTCCCCTTGAAGTGAGATTGGTGGTAGGGCGCGTTGTATTGGGTATACAAACAGGAGGGGGGCGCATAGGATAAGGTATTCGTATCCCCCTCTTCGCACGTTGGCCTTAACTTGGATTTCCGCAGCCAGTTTACACGGACACATACCTTCACGATGAAAAATCCTTGGAAGAAATCGAGATGTTTCGGAATCACATTTTCGGGATCGTAGAAACCAAACGCCGTATGCCCCACAAATGGGAGTTGGTCCTGGACGTGGGTGAGGGCCAACACTAGGACCGCAGCTTGTTTTGGCTCGAACCCTTTGACATGAAGTCCGTTTTGGTAACGCCAAATCCATGTCCCATATCTGTGAGTTGGCGGTTCCACCTTTGTCCGGTATCGCAACTGACCGTCGACCATAGATCAAGTGTTACAGAGTTTTCATTGGCAAGTTCGCACCGTAATTCCCTATTCACATTCCCATCGCTACTAGGTGCTACAGCGAAAGATCCCCATAATCGAGAAGTTTCCGGGGAGATTTTGAGGGAACTAACCGACATCACTGTCCACGCCGGTATCTGTGAGTAGTGATGATGTGCGAGCATGATGTACTCCGCCTTACCAGAGATTCAGAGGGGACATGAGCTTGTATGGATTTACATCCGTTTACCTTGAAGACGAGTTACGCAAACCTGTACATTAAGTGAAGTAGCTCAGATTCATTGGCAGGAGGTCTTGAACGAACGCTCGATACGAGAGGAACAGACAATCATGACATCCGCTACCTCACAATGCACGGGCCCACCGCCGTTCGCTAATGAAGTGACGATCCACATCGGATTGTCCCACAACATGCTCTTTTGGCCGTCCGCCGGCCACGCCCGAAGCAGATACTTTGAAGGCGTGATCTTCCACCGTGTCATTCCGAAATTCATGATCCAAACTGGGAATTCCCTCAGAGACGGTTCCGGAGGTGAAAGCGTCTGAGGAAAAGAGTTTGGAGGTGGGTTCCCATGCTCGACCTGGGACGAATGGGAGTCAGGTTTTATTACGACGACGGCTATGCCCTGGTTCGATAAGAAGCATATGATTTTTGGGAGGGCGATTGCGGGGTCGGAGGTTATGCAAGCGATTGAAAGTGTGAAGAAGACCGATAAGCCGTTTGAGGATACCGAGGTCATTGCCAAAGTTCAGTAGCGTGTTTACTGAGCGTGTATTCCTTGGGTGGTATTCCACGTTGGATTGACCGCCCGGAGGCCAATCTCTTTCGGACCGCCGCTTACTGTCTCCTGAATTCTTCCAGGCTGATGACGATCCCGAAGATCACAAAGTGAGTGGAGAAACCAGATTTCTGACCTGCTTGAGGTCGACGAACGAACCGCGTGAGACCGTGCGCAATGTCAGGCCCGTGCTGTACCCGGATTACGATCAAAAGGTCAACACAAAATGGGGGCCGTGGGCATTCTGGGCTCTCTTGCTACATTTCCAGGCGCCGATACCGTCCTAGCAGCTCACAAGACGATGTAGATCGTTGGAACTCGAGTCCCGCTCATTACCATTTCTTTCCGGTTCTTTGCACGGTCGGGAACAATGGCTTCATCCCGGAGTTGACTTGCGGATCAGTTACACGTCACCTCCGCGTTCAGACAGGAAAACAAATAGAAAATATTAACATGATGCGTTATAACTAATCTACCTCGTACGCCACCGGCGTGGTCAAAACCTGTTGCTCAGGTGGTGTATTTACAGCATCCTCTTGTATAACGATGTCGAAGTTGATGGGCACTTGTGAGCGACCGAAGAGGGCGAGGAGCTCTATCAGACAATCAATGGGATCAGTCGTAAAGAGCCAAAAGTGTTTGGATTCACTTCGCTTCACGGATTGCAGTTTTTTGATCCATCTTTCTCTTGAGAGACCTCGGTCTGCCCGTGCAGGGACCCTCTTGGTGGGTATGGGCTTCTCAAAAGCAAATACAGGGAGCCCTTCAAAATGTGTTATCCCACCACCGTAAAGCAGACGGGGTGGGGGGAACTTACATGCTTCCGCAGGGATACAATCAGCACCCCAGCGGATAACTTCTGTGCACTGTGCAGGTCGCAGCATAGACTTCACGAAGTAGAATCTGAACGGTAAGAGCATCTTCACAGATCCGGCTTGGCGATAGACGAGTGAAAATTTGCAGAGTACATCGACCACCTCTCCTACCCCATCTATTCCGGGAAAAATTCTCTCCAGTTTACTCTCTTCAATGCCGCATGGGAAGGCTGCAATTGCCTCCAGGGCATCCCGAACAGTGGTCCCAAGGTATTGGATCGTCGGAGAGCGAAATAGTGGTTCCATGGCATCCTTGAGGCTCTGGTGATAGTTTTTCTTCGACGCAATTGTCCGGTCATCATCCCACGCCTTCAACAGCATTGTTTCGTCCCAATCGTTCTCGCGTACAGAGGTGGCAAGTAGATTGATCGAAAGTGGGTGGAAGTCCAATCTTGCAATGAGGTCATCCACTGCAGATGATCTCTCCAGGTCACAGAGGCTGTAGAAGGTGTCTCGTGCCCCATCCTCGGAAAGAGTCGGTACTTCGACCCGGTGGAAACCATGAATGTCGGGATGCATCCTGCTGGTGGTGACCAGACAGACATGTTCGTAGCCACCAAATTCTTCAATTATCGCAGAGATCTGTTCGGCTTCAGGGGCCAACGGGTCGAGGATAAGGTCCACACCGTCCAGCAAAACTATAAGCGGAGCGCAAGACTCTAGGTGTGACCGGAGTTGCATTACGTTTGTCGTGCGGTTGGTAAGAATCGCATCGGATAGACGCTCAAGGAAACCCTCCAACGAATTCGTGAGGTTGTCGCAGGACATAAAGTGGCAGTTTCTACCAAACTTTGCTTGGGTTCGGTTGTGGTGCAGGAGAGTAAGGGCCACGAAAGTCTTTCCAACACCAATCGATCCGAACAGAGCGATTGATGCGACCTGGTTTGTGAGATCTAACATCTCGTTGATAACTTCTTCTCTGGAGAAACAGTTCGTGGGAACCGCCGGGAGGACCGGGAGTGGGGCACGAGAATCGTGGGGACCACCGAAGTCTTCTCTTGATGTATCATTCTCGTGCCGCACGGGGGCCTTTCCTTTCTCCACGCTTGTATATTGACCCGGCCGGTCATTCGTTTTCGGAGTATTCGTCGGGGGTATTGTGCGCCTGAGAGTTTCCGAGTCTGGCTCGGGCTGAACGGGTAAAACGGGTCGGATCCCTGGCTCGGACTGGACCAACGGCCCCAGGGTGCCCGGTCGGTTGGGCTGGGGGATCATGACAGTGACTGGAGCCTTCCTGGTATTGTTGGTACCATTCGGGACAGTCTGCTGCCGGAGATTTCTCAAATCCGGGTACCTGATGTATTCTGTAGAGACGGCGCCGAGTACAAGACGATAGAAAGATCCAAACATCTGTAAGGACACACGGGAGCAGGGTGGTGGATGGAATACGAACTCGTGTCCAACACATGCACCATCGTCGGATCCTCCGGTCCGACAGGATTCACAAACTCCGCCTCGAGACACCCAAGCACGAAGACGCGATGACCCACGGTGGCCATGGTATGATCCGAACGGGGACTAGGTGTCGGTCCCATGTTTTGGAACATATGCCATCTTTGGTCTAAAAAAACGCAAAGGGGCGAAAAATCCCACCGATAATTGTTCAGTTCGTCGTCCTTTCTGTTAAACCGAAGGCAGTATGACGTACTTGATATCTGGAACATGCGTAAGTCACCCAGGTCCTTTCCACCAACATCCCTTCCACCGTATACATAGACAACACCGTCCACTAGCGCCGCAGAATGACCCTCCCGCGGTGATGGGAGAAAACCGACGCAATCAAGCTCTGCCCACGTGCGGGATATCGTGTCGTATATCCAAGTGTCATTATAGTGGTATTTGGAATCCGTCCCACCAAAGCTAATCGTTCCACTTGAGCAACACAGCGGACAAGGGAGTGAGAAAAGATTACGCACACAACGAGCTTTTCCCCATGTGAAACCATGACGTGCCCTGCACGATGGGAAGGACGTGGAGACTCGGCAACGGGTTCAATAAACTCCCAAGCAGCCCTGGTCCTCACTATATAAAAAATAGTTAAACCCCTGGCGGACATGGTGGAGAACGAGAATTACGGGGGTTGAGGTCAAAAGACCAGAGATCGTTGAGGAACTCTCCGCCGACCCGACCACCGAACACGTAGAATTTGAAACCGACCATACAAACAGAATGACCATATCGACCTCGGGGGCTGGGTCCTTGAACACGCACGCACGTCCACTCCCGGGAAGCTTTGTAGCGGGACAATTGAGTACAGACAATTGAACCGGTTACGCTTGAGTAAGCTTACAGAGGTTGAGCTGGTACAGTCCACCATCATGAGGTTCCCCAGGCCCGGACCTATTATTTGTGTTGGTATCGCCGCCCCAGACGATGAGTATACTTCCCACTAGAGCGCTCGCATGTCCGACGCGGGGAGAAGGAATCTCCCCAGTTGTTTGCAACGCAGTAGCGGACAGCTCTCGCGTGGAGATGATGTGAATGTCGTTCCGGGCTTGTTCACGCACGAGACCACCGAACAGGACAAGTTCGCCAGAGGCGGTCGCGGTGGAGGGGAGGGCATGCCCATGTCTCGGGAACGGCGATGGCGATGGGGCCCAGGGCGGGGCAACTCCGGGTCTCGGAAGCGTAGCTGGGGGGTTTAAGTTGAGCTTGCGTTGCGACCAAGGGTAGATTGGCTGTTGTGGCTGTTTAGAGCCGGTAATAACTGGACTGGCGCCTCTAGGTTTCGGCTGTTGTATGAAGGATTTCATGGGGCCCATTCTTCCAGGACCTATGCAGGGGTCGGGGCGGGGTTTGCTGGTGCAAGTGAGGTCGGGCTGTGGAGGACCTGAGATACCAGGTAACGGCATCTGCGGTTCATATTGGGATGTCCCTAGCCTGATCGACTTCGAATAGTGGGCGCACGCGACTGCTTATAGGGAGGATGGATTATACAACAGATCAGGGTCTTGCAACGCGCGAACCGCGCAGCTACCACATTACATTCACCCAGGAATCGATTAAGAGGGGTCACATCCGTAGGGCTGAGGGGCGTGCACATGCGTGTGGTACAAACACCCGCCCACAAAACCACCTGGTTCCGCCTTTCCAGGGGTACGGGCGCCATGACAAAGGGAAGAAGAGAAAAAAAAGAGGTGGGTCAACGTTGGACGATAGACTTTAACCTTCAAAGTTTTCTCGCCATCCTGATCCTCAACCGACCAACCTAAAGCGGCCACGCGCCCCACTCCCCACTCATGGACAGTTTTCCGAGGTCCATTATCATGGTGGTACGTTCGCGTTTCTCGTCCGTAGTCCAACTTCTGATAATCCCAACGTACAGCGAGTGGTACAACACCGTGATCTCCCCCGACGAATAGGATCCCGTGGTGCGTCCCACGAGACCGAGGCCGATTTGTGCGGCTTCAAAAAGGCACTTACACCTCCTTCTCAACCGAAGGTAAACTAACTGAAATCAATTCCTCAGTCAACACCCGTGCAAACCTGTATCGACTTCTCCCCCGACTCGTCTTCCTTCGTCACATTTTCCCTCCCTTACTGACGGAGCCGTACCCCCAACCCCCTCACCGGGAGGATCTCCAGGAAATACGACGAACCCCCGAACCCCCGATGACTACTCGGGAGATGCAGCGAACCCGCACTACTATCTAAGAAGTTCGATCGAAGGTTAGTAGTGGAGGGGGGCTGGGGTTATCTGGACCGGATGGGAAGGTACCCAGGATGTAGATGAACTCCATCTGGGACGAGAGTGATGTTTCGTCATCTACCCTACTTTTTGGGGTGTCAAAGGTCGGTGTAATCAGAAGGTAAGCAGTCAGACAAATCGACACCCAGGGGCAAGTCCGGTCACGATCGAGGCGTCTTTGACGAACGTCCAACACGAGAGGAACAGACAATCACGACATCCGCTACCTCACAACCCACGGGCCCTCGCCAACGAAACGACGATCCGCACGACGTTCGGGGGAGTCCGCATCGGATTGTCCCCACAACGAGCTCCTTCGGCCGTCGAAAACGCCGATGGTCACGCTTGAAATGAATACTTCGGAGGCATTATCTTCCACCACGTCGTTCCGAAGTTCATGATTCAAATCGGGGACCCCCTCGGAGACGGCACCCGAGGCGAAGGCGTTTCGGGCAAAGAGTTTGAGATTGAGTTTAGCGACAATTTGAAGCACAATAGGCCGTACACAGTGAGCATGGCAAGCGCCGGATCTGGAACGAACGGAGTCAGTTTTTATTACAACAACGACCACGCCGTGATTGGATAAGAAACATACGACTTCCGGGGGGCAATCCTGCGGTTGGAGAGTCATTCATGCGATTGAGAGTGTGAAGACAAATAAGACCGATAAGCCGTTTGAGGATATCAAGATCATCAACGCTAACGTCCAGCAGTGTAAGATCAGTGTACCTTGCCAGAGCATGCGTTCCTTGGAGGGTACCTTTTACGTTGGACCGACCGCCCGAAGGTGAACCTGTTTCGTACCGTCATTTACTGTCTCTTGCGTTCTTCCAGGCCTGTGACGATCCCGAAGATCACAAATTGAGTGGAAAGACTGGATTGCTGACCCGCCCGAAGTCGACGAACGAACCGTTTTATGCCGCAATGTCGGGGTGCTGGGCCCGAATACGATTAAGAGGCCGACACAAAATGGGGGCCGTGAGGCTCTCGTTCCACATCTCCAGACGCCGATAGTACCACCTTAGCAGTCCGCAAGGTGAGGTAGATCATTATTACTGCTTCTTCCCGTTTCTTTGTACGGCCGAGAATGGTAGCTCCATCCTGGAGTTAGCTTACGGATTAGTTACATGTCGCCCTTGAGTTTGGACAAGAGAACAATCAGAACCAGGATATCGATTATATCGATCTGATGTGCTATCTCTATTCTACCTCGTATGCGACCGGCGCGGGCAAAATCTGTTGCTCAGGAACAGCAGGCGGTGCGTCTGCAAGATCCTCTTGTATGATACAGACGATAGCGGGTGCTTCTGGGCGGCCGAAAAGGGCAAGGAGCTCTTCAAGATAATCAATTAGATCAGCCATGGAGAGTCAGAAGTGTTGCACCCACTCTTCTTCACGGACTGGAGTATCTTGATCCACTTCTCTCTTGGGACAGCTCGGTCAGCCCGCGCAGTGAGCTTCCTGGGGAGTATATGTGGTCTTCCCCTAGTGTATATTGGAGGCACTGTACAAAGTGTTACCCTGTAACCACAAATAGATGAAGTGAGAAAGAGATACCTCCCCGTGCCGGGTTACAATCGGCACCCCAGCGGATAACTTCCCCACGTTGCACAAGCGACAGGGTAGACTCCAGGAAGTAAAACCGGAATGGTGAGAGCATCTTCACATATCCGCCTTGGCGATAGATGAGTGAAAACTTGCAAAGTACATCAACCACCTCCCCTACTCCGTCTATTCCGGGGAAATTTCTCTCCAATTTATCCTCTTCAACACCACACGGGAAGGCTGCGATTGCCCAAAGCGCATCCCGAGCCGTGGTCCCAAGGTATTGGATCGTCGGAGAGCAAAATAGTGGTTCCATGGCATCCTTGAGGCTCTGGTGATAGTTTTTCTTCGACGCAATTGTCCGGTCATCATCCCACGCCTTCAACAGCATTGTTTCGTCCCAATCGTTCTCGCGTACAGAGGTGGCA
>Ga0307515_10007105_pt1 | contig 22239 bp, 23 predicted proteins | sample 17_EM_MG_FD_194513 | JGI IMG/M metagenome (GOLD analysis project Ga0307515, IMG submission 194513) | Populus trichocarpa ectomycorrhiza microbial communities from riparian zone in the Pacific Northwest, United States - 17_EM | ecosystem: Host-associated > Plants > Roots > Unclassified | place...
CCGGGTTCAAATCCATATGGGTATAAACGAAATCTGGTAGCGAGCGATCCTCAGAAAAAACGCAATTTTCAGAGGGAAATTCACTGTACCGTCGAAGTAGGAGCTGCTGGTGTTGACGGGAGGGATTAGAGTGACAGCCGGGTCGCCGGTAGGTTGCAAAATCGGCTTATGAGGCACCTTTATCAGGCACTACAACGGAATCAACGACGGCAAATAAGTTGCTTGGGGTCACCAGATCCCACCTTCACCGCAGCGGCCCATTCTGCCCGCTCAGCCTCGGAGATAGATCTCCACTCGCGCCTGACGCGAGGGTGTTTGCAACGGGCGGCGAACGTGGTTGTAATGAACGTGAGCAGAAGAACAAGGAATATGTTCTTTGTTAGAGCCATTTCGAGGGAGCGGTGGTGGCGTGTGTGGGAGGGTATAGAAAGAGAAGGAGTGTGGACACTGGGAGGGTCAGGCCAGTTCCTACTCGAGTTATGTAGTAGCCATGGCTTTCTTCCAAATTCACTTGACAGATGAATGTCTGTCGGGGAAAAAAATATGCGCAAATTTTACCCAATCATATGGTTATCTCCGGCATATTACCAAGGGTGCCTCGAGATCACCAGCATCAGCAACCCACCCGCCAAACACCCGCGTCGGGTGGAAGGTTTTGAATGGGGGATCAGGAAAAGGCGGAGTCTGTGTGGAAGCGCTTAGGCCAACCACCAAATCACCCGGAGCCAGACAATCCCTTTAGAGACACACATAAAATCGCTTCCATAATTTACAGTCAGCACCAAGCGCTTGGAAGGGCAACAGAACGGCGGCCGGCTCTTTTTCAAATCGTAACCCCATTTTCGCTCGTTCCCACCCGCGCCAGATCCAGCTGGCGCGAAAAAAGGACGATAGAGCTCTCATCATACAATGCATTCTTCGCATCGGTACGCTTTTATTAAAAAAGCGCTCTTGTTGGAGTCGCTCCAAAATTCTCGTGGTGAAGCGAAAGAAGCGTGCGGGGGTTCTACGGAAATCGAAGCACTTCTTTGTGACAGCCGATCCTCGACAAGAAATCCAACCCCGCAATCGACCTCAGAAACATCCTACTCCGACAAACCGTTTTCTTTCCATTCGTAGAAGGAATCTGTCAGATAGAATTTCCTGGAAGTATTCCATGCCGAGATATACTTTTTTGTTGTCCGTGTTTACCGCTTCCCATAAACTTAGACAACGGCTCCCACGATGAGCGCCAATATCTGGTGGTAGAGATGATGATCACACTGGCGACCATTGGACCGTCCCGCAGGTGCACTATTACCGATAGTTCTACCCTGAGCGGAGGTGCTACCCCGTCAGAAGCGGCGCCGATGACGCGGCGGTAGCACCCACGCAGTCCTACTTCTTCACCGTCAAAAAGCTACGGTGACCAAGTGATGATTTGCACCACAGACCGTTCTCCAGAGGATCCAGCCCCGATTCGTTGCTACCATTCGATGGTATCGGGGCTCGACATCTCGACATGAGGCGTGATGGGGCCGGGACCAGCTCCCCCGGCCATACCTTATTCCCACCATTCCATTCGCAAAAACAGACGACATGCTCCCCAACGCGAACCATGGGCCACTGACGACCCTGCAGACCAAAAATCGGGCAGGAAAACCAGGCTGCCGACCTGCTGAAAGGTCAATGCACGAATCGGTCAATGCCGGAGTCCCATCAGAGGGTAAACAATGAATCGAGAGTGTATCCTCTGGGAAAATGGCACGTCGAATTGAAACCCACTGCAGACTAAAACCCACTCTAAGCCCGAGTCGACCGCCGTCTTCTTGCCGAACAAGCGGGGCGGGCTCCGACCCAGCCGTCGGCGAGCAGACGGTAATGGGAAGTCCCCTTTTGGGGACTGAGCGGGGGAATCTTGAACTCTCGGTCCCACAGGACAGAATAGAAGTCAACTCACCGGGTTTGTCCTATGGCAGGCCGAAAAGGAGCCCAGGGGGCCGACTCGCTGCCGCAGAACGGCTCAGTTTGCCTCAAAAACTGAGTACGATTAACATGATATTCAATAGTTCGAATGACGTAGAGGATCACAAGTGTAGCAAAGCATCAGAAAAGGAAATTAGAAGGAAATTGAGTTAAGGAAACCAAGTGTCCGGCCTAGATACCAAAGAAAAGGTCCAAATAGCTGAATACTGATATGAAGTCACTCGTAGGTGTAACAGAAGTCGTATGCCCTGGTGTCCATTAACTCGAAGATCGTGGCGTTATTCAAGAGCCCATCGCCCGGAACGTCGCTACCAAGCTGGGAGAAGAAAAGAACGTCAATAGCAATCGTCAGGGGTAAGTTAAGAATGCGTACGTTGAGGAAGGGAGGTCCACCATTTGGGAACTGAATGTAGATGCCGGGGGCAGAGTGACCACCAACACTTCCACCCTGGTATGCCCAGAAGTTCTCTGGGCGACGGCGTTGCCAGTCATCCCACAATTTATCAACGGTCTGTAGATCACATCAGCCCCTTTCTTCATATCGCGCTGATGGCGTGACTTACCGCATGATGAAGATAGAACAACGGATCTACAGTGGTGATTCAAATGTGAGGCCGGCCATCTGGGGGTGAAACAAGACGGGACAAACCATTGGGGGTCCATTTCGGTCCTCTCCTGCAATTCGGCCCAGCGCTCAATGGACACATGCCAAACAAATCGCTATCAATAGATGTTAGCGATCCTGACCACAAAGACGGTCAACACTACACACCCTCCCACAGACTGGTGAATCGCTCCATGGGAACCATCACTACCCTCAAAGAGTTTCTGAAAGCCGACAAAGTCACCTGGGAAACCGTTCACCATATTTTCGATGCTCTGGGGAGTGAAGGATGTTTTGAGAGGGTCGGTTTTGGGCGGGGTTCCGTCTCCGAAGCCACCACCAGATGGAATCGCGGTGTAGTTCCTACGGAGGCGGTGGGGGGCAGGATACGCGCGCACGAAATCGGAAGCGAAGGCACCGGTTGTGATCTGGAAGTCATCTGAGGGATCGCCCCACCCGCCAAGGCCAGTCTTGGGATCCGGATCGAAGAAAGGCGAATTATAGAACTCGTCAACATCTGAAACCGATAGTGAGTACGCTCGGAAAGGTACGGAATGCCTAATAGGGGGACAAACCTTTGGTCCAGTCCCAATAAGGTTGTGTTCCGTCGAATCCACACTCTTCGCGAAGAGCGCGTTCGAACCTGTGAACAAACGAACGATGCCACGGGAGGAAGTGACCCGTAAAGTGGATCTAGGAAGTCGAAGTCGGCGTCAACGTAAATATTTGTCTTCATTCCAGAAATAGACGAGACGGAAGAACGTACCAAGGGATTGAGATCTGTATGGATGAAGCTGAAGTCTAACAGGGATTTAGCATCACACGACCACGAAAGAAATACGAGTAGGACAAGGGCACACACCATCGAACATGGAGCTGTTCTTGTCCAAAGGGACGTCCAAGGTGTAGTTCACGTGTTTCGTGTAGGGGACGACGTATTCCTTGTGCGGGACCTTTGCCAAGCACTGAGTTCGGATTGTACGTTAGATCGCCGGAGACGGAGCTGGGCTTAGCAAATTTACGCTCTAGTCACCGAGGAAATACATACCTTGACAGCGCTAATCCACTCGGCTCTTTCCCCGTCTGAGAGCGCTCGCCACTCCCGACGGACTTGGGGTTTCACACAACGCTTGCCGTTATGAACATTCGATGAATCGTGAACGGGGTCAGAGTTCGACGGGGATGCCACAACGGCGGAGATGCACCCCAGGAAGAGAGGCAGTGTGCTCAAAATCATTCCGCTACCTGAGAGCCGCATCGATCGCGATGAACAGTGGTCAGAGAGAAACGGAATAAAGTGGCGGCGGATGGAAGGACACCGCAGAGGTGTGAGGAGCTCAAGAGAGGGAGAGGTGGGTGGTGAAACATATCTTCAGCGGATTCATCGACTTTTATACTAAACCCAACAGCGCAGACGCGTGAACGGAAATCGAGAAATGGTACACCGCTCACCCGTTGTGACGAATACATCAAAAGAGTCGGCTGCCAAACTGGGCTCGGAAGTGATCGAGAACACTTGCCCTTCCGCCCACACTACGTCCGACGGGGATGGCTGTGTGCATTCCCAGGGATCATATCCGTTCCGCATGTTTCGTCTCTACGATAGTTTCTACGCGCACAGCTTGGACAGGAGGGTCACGGTTCTGACTGAGTGGCTACAATGACAGACAGTTTCCATTCACTCCCGGACGTGTTCGTGCGGAAATTGATCAATAGACCGACACGAGGATTTCACTGGGGTAAGCGGCGGCGTAGTGGAGCTGAGAATTATTGCCCTAGTAGCCCAATCGGATGCTTCTAAGGTACAGAAGACTCGTTCAGGTTCTCGGTATGATCAGCGTTAGACATTCCGGCCGCGAGGGAGAAGTGGGCGAACGCGTTAGACCAATCCATGAGAACAAACCCCCGGACGCCGGAGGGTTTTGGGACCGGTGCAAAACACAGGAGGTATCAGGAGGTATCAGATCCCCCGCCACCCAGACAGATGTATCAGCGGCTCCCCTGATCTCCTTGCATGTGGTCAATTTACTTTCCTGGAAACGAAGGGGTCTTTCCAGAACCTACTACGTTGTTTTCCCAAGGTGCCTGGGTGTGAAAGTAAACGCATGCACGGGAGGCCAGAAGGCGGATCAAGAGGTGTTCACGGTAATCAGGAGACTCCAGATGCCTTTCACTGCGTACTCTAGATATCAGCTCTTTCCAGCATAAGCATGCAGAGTCAACAAGGCACAGGAAGTGCGCGTGATCCCCCTTTAATTTCGACCCTCCTAAAGACTATGCTCATCGGATAGGTGCATGGTTCAGCGAGCCTTCCGCTCAGCAGTCGACCGGTTCAACCAAGAAGCGAATCCGAACCCGACTCGGTATCCTCAAAACACAAAACCAGCAACGATAGGTGACCGTGGCTGGCCATTGGAAGTGCACACGCTGCGCACCCAGAACAACCATCACAGACGGTGTGGGTCACCGAGTCACTGATGTCTCTGAGAAGAAGCGGGCGGCCCGAGGGGCACGGCCCCATCCGTGGGCCCGAGGAATCCAACTGACTGCACCTGCGACATCCTCGCTCGATGGCAAAACGCAGGGCAGTCATTGACATCAAGCAATCCGGCGAGAGGAAACACATGGCCGATGGTCATCATTGCATCGATCTCCTCAGAGAGAAGAGCCACCCAGGGCCGTTGTTAGACGTACATCAACAGGAGGTTTCACAAAGGTCCAGATACAGTGTATATCCTCCTCAGCATGGACTCTCTTCTCACGGTCTCTTCAAACTCTTCGTCCGGGCTATCTCCGGCCATCAAAACATACCAACACCCAACTTCGATCATCTCTCTCTGCCACATCTTTATCTCCTCCGTTTCATCCCCGTCAACGCCTGCGGCAAAGAACCCGACAAACCTGCCCTTTGCTTCAACGACATTATAGACAACCTCCCTCCCAAATAGGATCCAGATAGACCTGATCACGGCCAACCGTTCCCCCCTATACCTGCGCTGTTCGTGGTCCTCGTCGACGAACCACGCGTAATCCGGGTAGTCTCTCACTTTGCGTGCGTAGGCCACCAACAGTGCGTTTAGTAGAGCACCGGCGGCGGACTGCCACCCCAGCGTCTCGTCCCTCACAGGTTTCGCTCCACCGTGGCTGACTCCAGCTCCAAAATCGAGCCCGGACTTGCTAGGACCTGCGCCTGGTATCGGTGAGGTAACTATAGTGTCCAGGACCGCGCGGTGGCGATGAGGCTCGGTCGAGCTCCAATCCGATGACGTCGAGAAGAGGTAGAGCCAAGCGCTGAGTTGGGCGATGTCTTGCCCGATCCTCGCAGGAGACGCGAACTCCCAATCAATGAGTCCTACGTCGACTTCCGTAACGGCATCAAAGCCAGGGTCGGAGCTGGAAGCGGCGGAAGAAGCTCCGACGATGATTGATCCCGTCCAAAGGTCTCCCATTGAGAACATCAATTGGGGAATGCCCAAAGGAGGTGAGGATGAGAGGTAGAGAGCGTCGAGGAAACTGTGCTCGAAATCCTGAGAGATGATCCTTGCGATCTCCTCCGTTCTACCCGTGTCTGGGTCGATCCAAGGTCGTAGGATGGGGAGAACCTTGCCCACGATTTCGTTTCGGACGAAATCCTTGGTATCAGGGTTCTCGAACCACGGCTTTCCTTCATCCGTCAGCGTCTGGGATTTCAATAGAAGCGTGGCGTCGCAATGGATGCTCGCAAGGACTTTTCCCAACCTAATTCCCACAGCACTACACGAAGGTGGAGACTCCGCGGTAGAAGGGTACATCCAAGAATCGAGAGGCTTCATCCACTCCCCGAGGTCTTGGAGCGCCAACACCCTTTCGCATTCGAAGAACTTGAGGACCCTTGGGATCGTAACCCTGTATGCAGCCTCGGGAGATGTGACGCTGGGTGTGGACCCAAGTAGGGACAGGGCTCGGTATTCGATTACCTAAAGTCCAGCCCTGAGATCAGCACTCTGAGATGTGGGGGTGAATCAACTGGTGGGATGCAGATGGCGATAACGGGGAGGGGGGATTCATGGTGGGAGCGCAAGGTGGTGAGTACTCACCTGTCTGAACGTTCCAAACGGTGCATCCTCTCCTATCGCAGCCACGAAAGGTGGAGCGTACTTGATAACCGCGCTCCTCGGATTCCTCCAAAGCTTATCATCCCCGTGGCGAGGGCTAACTCGCACGGTGACGTTGATTGATCCTCCACTCAATTTCGTAACCTCCCATCCACTAACCCCAGAGGTAGAGTTCTGCGTTGGCGTATACGGATAGTCTTGGGGGATCCCGAAGACATCATCCAAAGCACCCCCCTCCAGGAACCTCCTGAAATCAAACAGCAATCCATCCGAGGTCAGCCCTTCTTTTTCAGGATGGGTGTCGGAGCCGGTGCTGGTACCCATATCCGTGCTCGTTGGTGACGTCGATTGTGGGAACGATAATAGAAGTGATGGGAGTAGAAGTGATCTCGGCTTCGCCATCGACTCGGGCGCGAGCCCCGGAGTTGACGTTGCTGTCAACGTTCCGGGAGGGGGGTCGATCAGCTGTGCACTTTCCGTTCTTAAATCAGGATCACTCGGATGTGCCATCGTCGTTTCTGTGGATCGTGTGGGGGGTGCGCGGGGTAAAACGAATAGGCGAGAGCCTTGACTGTACCGAAGTAAATCATGTAAGGATCGTGTCTGCTCGAAGGGGTGCGTGTGCGGGGGGATTCAAAAGATACATCCTTACATGATCTTGCCAGTTGTTGATCTGAACAAGAATGTACACTTGGTCAACTGACACGAGCGAGTTTCGATCGAGCCGTTCCTTCCTATAGAATTCCCCTCTTGGCCTATCCTAGGGAGCCAATAAGTATCTTCGTTCAAGCCTATATAAAAAAACAAATTCGTAAGCAAACCACAGCCCTGGAATCGTTCTTCGGTGCTTGAAAAGGACAAGACTGGTAGACGAATGATTAATGAGGGAGCGAAGAATCCACTCAAAAGGACGTTAGATCAGCAAGCTCCTCTGCCGGGCCCTTCGGCCACTGGGTCGTTTCAGGGAACTCGGCTCTCGGGCGGGTGATAAGTAGACACGGTCAGAACCGCCCAGCATCCCAAGTCGGGCCAAGCAAAACAAAAAAAAACATTAAAACGAACCGAAACACGATACGCTGTAATGGTACGTACAGGTGCTTTTCGAATTCCGAAGTGGGAACCGGAGCTTGGCGGTCCGGGTAGATGACTCTACAATAGTCAGAGGGGTATACCAAATGACGTTCGTGGCGATTGCGGAATCTAAGTGGGACTTATTATATAGAGAACCGCAGACTAACCCACCAGGGGGGTCTGGAAGCTTACGAATATGACGTATCCACCAGCAGTACTAGCGAAGACCTCAGGCTGGTTTGAGAGAAAGCGAAACCAGAGAGTCTCCCATTACTTGCTTAGCGGGGTGATGGCATGACGAGCTGGCCACCCACCAGGGTCATTTGGGTCGAAACTGGGGGTTCCATCAAAGCAATCGGAGATCTACGTCTCTCCAGATCAAGAACTCAAACGCCTCACCTCCTTCGCATCGTACAGTAACCTCTTATGATATCGCAATCAAGACCAGAGCCATGGCTGGTATTCGAGCTAACCCCCAATAAAACCCAGATACATACAAAGTCTACAGCGCGGGTCAAAATCGGACGACAACCATACAACGATATCCTACATACAACGCGCGCGAACATTGTACAGAACGTCAGAGTGAGAGTGAGAAGGACGAAATGAAGAGAAAAAAGGATTACGACTGAAAGAAAGAGAGCGTAGCGATACGTCCAAGAACGTCACAGGTGGCGATAACGGGACAATGTCAGTGGGGGACGCATGGAGCACGCAATACGATAAGGTAAACTGAATGGGCGACCTGATATGGTACTTTTCAGACATTACGAAACTTGGGGTTTGTTGTATGTAGAAAGAGCTCGAATGTTCGGCGCTGGCCGTTGTTGTCCCACCTCACAAACTGTAAAGAGAAACATAGCATGAGCAATCAATCACATTCAAAGCCCGGAGGGACGCGGATCCGTTGACGCACACCCAATAGAATCCCATGCAATCTCGGCACGCATAGACCGACTTCAATTGAAGCCATCAAAATGCCCCTTGAGAATCCGTTCGCCCATAGGAGATGGTGCTCGCCGAACAGATTTTCTTGGGGGACTGCCGCCCCCATTCAATGGAGTATTTCCATTGGTGGGGCTGTTTGGGAAGGCTGTGTTCGGAGGTACAGCCGGTGGTTGGTCGTTACCACCAAATCCTGGCTGCGGCTGATAACGTAACACGTCAGAAGAGAATGTGTGAGAATTTTGGAGATGACTACCAACCCTCGAGGAGAACGATGTACTAAGGGAGAGACGGCGCAGGAGACCGCTGGCGCGTTCCTGACGATCACCAGGTAGCGGGTTTACCGGTTGCGGAGGGCTCGCAGGGGTCCAGGAAGTCGTGGCGCGACGATGGGCCTTGCGGAGTGGAGCGGGGTTGGGCTCTTGAATATCATCTACCTGAACGTTGGCATGAGGGTACTTGTAGGTCTGAGTCGATGACAGACCATCGTCAAAAACAGCACCATTGTCGACGGTGCCCCTTCTGAAAGGGAAGGTTTTGGCAGCGCCGGGCTGCTGGCCCATAATGTAGGAGAAGAACGGAGAGGTGGGAGGAGAAACGGTGGTCACTTTTGGAGGATTTTGGTTGAGAGGGGTGCGGATGGGGTCTGAGGGGGAACCATCGGAACTGTCAGAAGAAACCGAGGCAGAACGGTGTCTGTGGTGACCGGCCGTGTTGATTGAGATGGGTTTGGAGTGGGGGATCTTGTCAGGTCTGTTGCTGCTCATGGTGAGTAGGTGCGATAAGACGGAGAGAGGATGCGAGAGGGTGAAGAGAGAGGGAGCGACGGGGATGGCCCCAGATAATAAATACCGAGTGGGGGTTTTGGATTCAAACTCCGCATAGCGTCCCCAGAATTTGAATTTTCGCTCAAGATTACCCCACATCACGTGAGATGAATTGAAAAGAACCTTATCTCGGTGATTTGGCTGTTGGGTTTTTGCTCCCTCCAAGTTAACGACAATGGGTGATCCAAATTTCCCGCCCCACCTGGAGATAAACCCATCCGAAAACAGCTTCGGGGATTTTGAGATTTTCGGTGCCAACTCCCAGGAGTCGGCCATTCAAAAATACGGCATCGCGGGTAGAGTTTGGTGAGGAACGTCCCTGGAGACCGTCTCGAAATCCAAACTTATCGTCGGAGTAACCCAGGGAAGCGGCATACACTCTCGTAACATACCTCGAATCCAGAGAACCCTGGATCGAATTCGACCCTCCCAGTCCATTCTCTGCACGACGACCACATCTTCGGCGGCGGTCTTTGTCGACGGAACGTGTTGATTCAAACTTTAGCCGGAATAAAAGCGGCCGTCCCAATTCTTCGGAACCGGGCCCGTGTCCAGATCTAGATGCGGAGGATGCTCCGAAACCTTTGACAGTCCTCGAACTTGGCTCGGGCACGGGTATCATCATAGCGAAGCTCGAAGAAGTCATTGGCCAGGACGCGAACGGTGCACCAGGTTTTTTGTTCTCTCCCTCTCCCATCGTGTTTGAAAAGTGGTCCGAGCTTTCGTACAGATGGTGTTCTGATCGCGACCGACCTAGACAACGTCTGCCCCCTCCTGGATGAGAACCTCTCTTCCACTGGGAAGAAGTCCCGAAGGGCCGATAATTCAAATCCACGGATCCTCGTTCGCCCATTGGAGTGGGGGAACCCCAACCACACACTCAAAATATTCGATGAACTCGGTCCCCGAAACCTCACACATATCATCTGCAGTGATCTTGTAAGTTTTCCTGATAATACTAGATGGAAAAAAAGAATACATTTTTACCCGTTGTTTCCCCGCAAAGGTTTACTTTCCTCATTTACTGGCTCCTCTTCTCCGTTCCTTGATTCACCTCACCTCCCTGCCACCCTCATCGTCACAGCCAAGCATTATTGTCTCGTACAGAATCCGTAGTCTCCCGAAAGAAACCGCTTTCTGGTCAGCATTCGGACTCTGGTTTTCATATGAGCCGGTGTTGTACCGACACCATCGCCAATCTCCGCTGGCATCACACCAAGGGATTGGCGATTCTGGGAGCGATCGCCCTCCGTTGACCATCCATTCGAACGAGGATTCAGAGGCAGAATGGGCTCGTTACCATTCCCCTTCCTCAACATATATTTTTATCGCTCGTCGGAAAAGCATATCCCTTGACTGGAGTGTTCCCAGTGACGATAGGGCTCTGTTGGAAGGAGTCGGAGCATACTGCGATCAGGGTCGTAAGGGAGACGACGCTTTCGAGTTGATGTTGTTGATGAGTGTGGTCGATAACGGGGATTGAAAATGGGAGGTTACAAGTTGCCCGCGGCCTTTGAGTGGGATTTCGTTTCTCCGGAAACATGTGAACTGTTTCAGATTTCCGAGTATAGCCAAGAACGCAAAAACGTTGGAAACGAGGTACGAAAGAGATGAAATCCCCAAAATCGCCAGTATTTCATCTGTAGCAACACAGCGTCAATGGCCGGAAGGCACACGACTCTATGCTTTGCATCGAGGCAACCTTCAGCTCAGGCATGTGAAAGAATCATTGAATCACATCGTCCCATACTCTTGGTGTATGACCGGGAACACAACGCGCGACAGCCTAGAGTAGGACACCCCTACTCCTAACAATACCCTTCCAGGCGTCCAGGATATACCTGCCATAGATAGCGGCCTCATCCAATCCCGTCCCCAGTGCCCGAGACTCCTCCAGAAGACGATCCAGGAACTGATGTCCAGTTGCTGGGGAATAGAGTTGATGCAATTCTACAGAACCGTAATCACAAGCATCAGATCGTTTATATCTCGTATTGAAGGTTGGGAGAAGACTGTAGCGTACCGGCTGCGGTGTATATAGCTGCTATCGTAGCTCGCCGTGTGTACCAGGAAGCCTGAGAGGAAGGAGGCCGGATGAATAGAGTTAATGTTAATGGAACGACAGGGAGACCAGTCGCAGCGATCTCACCCCTACGCTCGCGTCACCGCTCAGCCGGCACGCTTCGGCTGCAATGGAGGTTGAGTGGGAGATTGCGGGTCGGGGGTCAAGGGTGAGAGGGAAGATGAGTGAGGAAAGCGTTGGTGGTGTGGCGAGAAGAGCAAATGCCTGAGCGGTTCGGAGCCCCGCATGAGCAACGTGATTATTCCTTTTGAATTGAAACTCCCACTTACCTCGGGAAGGTATTCCAGTACTTCTTCATTCTTGTTCAATCGCGTCTTGAGCACGCTCTCTAGGCTCGGAGTCTGCGTCGATGACGCGGCAACACCACCGTGGGTGTACAACGTCCGTAGTGAGACCCTCGCGTCGTCCAGCCAAGCGTTTATAAGGGTCCTTCGCGCCTCGTCGCCTTCGCCAAACAGAGCATCGACGGCCGTATCGTTCAACGGAGCAGTATGGTTCCCGGACGGTGAGTACATCACGGCAAGAGATAGCGCACTTCGGGTGAAGCCATGTGTTTTGACGAGAGGCAAAGCAAGTTTGAGTAACGCGCCTCTCGTCGCCGAGGTCATCGCGTCTGGTGGCTGGCGGTACAGGGAGGTTGGGATGTTCGGCAATCCCCGTGATCACCAGAGAAATCGACCGAAATTTTGATCTAATCTCTATCCACTCTCTTTTACTCTTTCCTTTCCGTTTCCTCATCCTCTGGGTTGGGTTTGCAATGTCTAATTGGGACGCTTCGGACGATGAGACGACGAAGAAGACCACAACGCCTGCCGTCGTCGCCGCCAAGCCGCCCGGGAAGAGATGGGAAGGCGAGGATGAAGAAGACGATGGTCCTGTCGTAAGTCTTCATCCCATCACCGCGCTCCGCACTCACTAAACGCTCACACTCGCATTCATCTGTGTTCGCTGGGATATGCTAGAGTGACTGGGAGAACTCCGAATCGGAACAAGGGAAACCCCCAGCGACAATTTCCAACGCCGCACCTCCGAGGAAAAAGGGTACTCTGAAGGCGAAGCTGGCCGAGAAGGAAGCCGCTCGTGCTGCCAAGCCTGCGGATGACGATGAGGCATTTGACGAGGACGCCGTTTTGGATCCAAGGACGAAGGCTCTGAGGGATAGAGAGAGGGAAGTCGAGAGTGATATGAAGAATGCTGCGGATCTGTTCGGTACTGACTCCTCCGGTACGCCACACTCTCTCCCATTCACCCTCGATGGGATAACGGTTATCTGATTCCACCTACGTACGCAATCTGGATCATGTAGGCGAGCAAGTCGACATCAAATCGATCCTGAACGCCAACCCAAAGACCAAAGAAGATTTTGTCGTTCTCTCTCGCCAGATCTTCGAACTCGTCGTCAAGCGGCATCAGGACAAACCGTTGTATGCTGCTTTCGTCGAGCTCCACGCTAAGGAAATAGCCAACCCCCTGCGGGATGTTGAGGTCAGGAAGGTCGCGAGCGGATTGACCACCTTGGCGAACGAGAAGCAGAAAGAGGCGAGAGACAAGGCTAGTGGAAAGAAGAAAAAGACCGCTAAGCCTGTGCTCGGAAGTTCCAAGACCATTGGAAAGTGCGTACCAGAACCTAACTGCCACGTTGACCCTCCCCAGTTCTGGGTGTTCATGCTGATTGTTCTAGGACTGACACAAACATGTACGACGAAGCGCTGGATGACTTTGGTAACGAGCCAGACGACTTCATGTGAGGATTGTCCACCAATTTGACTTGCGCATAATACAACGTCGATTTTCGCCGTCCGCCCTGAATCATACGTAAGTTACCCTGCTTGTTGCAACAGTCTATTTTTTTTGCTGTATCGATACATCTTTGTGTATGTAACGATAAATCCTGGATTTTCCCTCCACCGCTGGGATCCGAACCGTGTGAGAAAAACGGGCGGCACCCGGATCTGCTGGCCAAGAGCTGTCAAGTTAGTGTCACTCCCCAATGGAGCGAAACGCGCGCTCGCTGTCTAGATGTTCCAGTCATCAGACTTCTGTAACCAGGGCAGACTCTTGGCACTTGTTGGATCTCTGGATTCGGCCGTCAACGAGCCCACTAAACGCCCACTTGGGGCCTGTACGGAAATTGGTCAAGTACCTGGGTCTGGGGTAAGCTTTTCCAACAGTTGGATAAGTTCCCTGCGCTGTTAGGAAAAAAAAAACTGACCATCGACTCCCAGGTCTTTTACCGGCGGAGCAAGCTTTTCCAACGCGTCACTAGTAGTGATCAGCGGCGGGACTCACACGCCATTGTTGATCGATCCCGGGAATGCTTCTGTTCTCACCGCCCATCTTTTTGCATCGGATCAGGATGCGACGCGAGGAGGCCGCCCTGCTCTTTTCTGGACTAGCGTAATGTCGGGGTACTGTATAAGTAACGTGCGGGACCTCAACCAAAGCTCAACCCCATCACCCCATTACCCCCCTCACCCACTTCCTTCTGCACAGAATGGCGCCGCGACGAGGTGGTGGCAGCCATGGCGGCAGCAGTAGTGGCAGCAGCAGCAATGGTAGCAGCAGCAACGGCAGTAGCAGCAATGGCAGCAGCAGCAGTGGCAGTAGCTCTCCTCCTTTTCATGTTGAAGCTGCCGCAGGGGCGATCGTTTTCTCGGTTTTCTATGGCATCATGCTGCTGTACTACATTGTTAAGGCCAAGGGGAACCCAACGTCCGTCTTTGTCTCCCTTTCGTTGTTCTGCGCAAGTGAGTTGGTAATCACCCCCTCCTTCGGAGAACACAAGAGACTGACCGTTCGCCTCTAGTCCGACTGACCGGGTTCGTGATACGCGTGGCAATCGATGGACTGGACAGACTTCCAGCGCGGGGATTAGTTATTACATGGTGGATCCTTTACGACGCTGGGATCTTCGCTTTGTTGTACGCTGCGTACGCCCTCGTCCTCAGCCGGTAAGATACGCTCTTCGAAGGTCACCTCGATGAACCAGCTCAAAGTGTGGCTGTTGTCATGTAGGGGCATCATGAGCGGAAACGTGCTTAAGAACCCGATTTCCCGAATTACCTCAAACAGACACCTCATCCGCTTTGCTCTCTTCGCCGCCACCGGCCTCGGTATCGCTGCGTGGGCAGGCTACTACAACGGGCTCGAAGCCAGGATTGCCATCATCCTTCAAAAGGTCTCTGTGATCGTCTTCCTCTTTGTCACCGCCATGCTGGCGATCCAGGCGGGTTTCCAGGTACATGCGGAACGCACCGCTCCTGGTAAGCCATTCTCCCCTTTCGATTTATTAATCGTCGGCGGCTTAACACGCCACCTTCCCCGCAGGACACGGGGCGTCCTCCGCAACGTACATCTCCTATGTGATCGTCGTTCTCTTGCTCATCCGCGGGATCTACGCCATCTTGACGACGTTCAACAACAGCGTTAGTCAAACCCAGCTCGTATGGTATTTACTCGCTGCTCTGCCAGAACTCCTCGCCGTTTTCTTGTTCGCGGTCCCCAACCTCGTTCCCCAGAAAAGCGATTTAGACCTTCGTGCTCATGAAAATCAGAAGGTTTCCGGGGTAATTGTATATGCTTAGGCCGAGGACGGGTCCGGGAGTCCGTGGGTGTTCAGATCGGTTACCCAAGTTCATCATTCGATCATCCAGGGGTTCCATTTATTTCCACTCCGCTCAGAACCAAGGTTCCCCGTCAACAATACCTACTGGTCCTTTGTTGGATCGTCCCACCCTCACCACCCACCACCCATTATCCCCACGACTACGTCTCGTATCAAATTCGGTATACCCCTCAACTGTTTCCGTATCTATTCCCTTACTTCTTCATTACCCCAACGAATGTGTTTGTTTTGTTTTATCACTTATAACGTATTGAATGAAATCGCATGACATTCGGGTGCCAGCCACAATGCTGAACCGTTGAACGTTTCAGTGTGGCAGCTCAAAGGGGTGACTATCTATTACTCTACACCGGGTACAATTGAGTCTGGAAGGATATTCGGAACCTTTCAAGGGAGATGTCAGGACCCCACCCGTTACGTTGGGTCGCGGATATCATCTCCACAACGCGATGGTCGTTTCGCTGGACAACCGGCCAGTCTTCCATATCGCCGTGGGGAAGGACCGCAACCCACCTACCTCAAGCACACAAGATGCTGACCTCTACGCTTGAACTTTCGATCTCATCGGCCTACGAAGCATGCGGAAGGCCTCAGATATCGAGGGGTAAACCTCGGTTAACAGAACCCCACTTGAACGGATACAATGTCATGTACATAATTCTATGCTACAGATAATCGATAATCACCCAGTGACACAAACTTCTGTAACCAGGGCAGACTTATTGGCACTTACTGGATAACCGTCAACGAGCCCAGTAGACGACCGCATGGGATCTGCACGAAAATTGGTCAAGTATCTGGAATCGGGTGGACTCTTCCAACAGCTGGATGAGTTCCCCTTACCGTTCTCCAACGGCTCCTGGAGTATGGTTTTCCAACGTGTTTCCAAGTGCATCTGATCATCATTTGGGACGGACATTTCTTTGATGATCGACTAGGGAATTCAGTTCGATCTTGACCGGTGACTGCTCGTCTGCGTCCGTTGAATACGTAGGCGATGTGAGGAGGTCTTCTCGCGCTTGTTCTGGAATAGCACGATGTTGGGGATATAAGTAAACGTCCAGGACATTGACGAAACCAACTTTCGCCCCCAATCGCCCCGTTACAACCCTCACTCATTTCTTTCTGAACAGCATGGCGCCGCGACGTTCTTCAGGCGGTAGCAGCAGCAGTAGCAGTGGCAGCAGTAACAGTGGCAGCGGTGGTAGTGGCAATACCTACCCCACCCCTGATTTTGATGTCGAGGCTACCGCAGGGGCGATAGTTTTCATGATTTTATATTTCCTCGCGTTGCCGTACTACTTCCAGAGGGCTAGGGGGAACCCAACGCCCGTTTTCACCATCCTCACGTTGTTCTGCGCAAGTGAGTTGGTAATCACCTCCGTCGGAGAACACAGAAGACTGACCGTTCGCCTCTAGTAAGATTGACCGGGTTTGGACTGCGCGTAGCAGTCGATGGCACGGAGGGGGCGACAAAACTGGGGTTATTCATTGGATGGTGGGTCCTTTACGACGTTGGGATCTTCGCTTTGTTGTACGCTGTGTACATCCTCATCCTCAACCGGTAAGGCACACTCCTCGAGGGTCACCTAGATGAGCGAGCTCATGGTGTGGCTGTTGTCATGTAGGGACATCATGAGCGGACACGTTAAGAACTCGATTTCCCGAATCCCCTCAATCAAACATCTCATCCGCTTTGCTCTTGGTGTTGCCGTCCTCATCGGTATCGCTGCGTGGGGATGCTACTCCCGAGGAGTCATTGCTGCTTGGGCCCTTCAAAAGGCCTCTGTAATCATCTTCCTCTTCGTCACCGCCATGCTGGCCATCCAGACGGCGTTCCAGATCCAGGCGGAACGCACCGCACTCGGTAAGCCATTCTCCCCTCCCGGTTCATAGATCGTCGGGGGCTCAATACACCACCTTCATCGCAGGACCCGAAGCATCATCCGCGACGTACATCCCCTGTATGATGATCATTCTCTTGCTCATCCGCGGGATCTATGTCACCTTCACGACATTCCGCCCCGACTCTCTTCAAACCAATGCAGAATGGTACTCACTCGCCGCTGCGCCGGAACTCCTCGCGGTTTTCTTGTTCGTGGTCCCCAGCCTCGTTCCACGGAAAGAAGATTTAGTAATCTCCCGCACTCGTGAGCACGAGAAGGGCTCCGGGGTGGTTGGATAAGCTTAGGTCGAGGGTGGGTCCGGGAGTCCGTGGGTGTTCCGTCAGACCGGGTACCCAAGTTGATTCGCTATACCCGGGGGTCCCATTTATTTCCAGAACCAAGGCTCCTCGTCAACAAGGCTCCACCGGCCCTTTGTCGGATTGTCCCGCCCCCACCACCGGCCACCCATTATCCCCACGACCATACCTCGGGTTGTATCTCACTCATTATACCCTTTAACTGTTTCCGTATCCTGTTCTTCCGCTCCTTCAGTACCCCAGCGTGTGTTTGTTTGGTTTTTCCATTATAGTGTATCGAATGAAATCGTATGGCGTTCGGGCACCAGCCCCAGTGGATAGTGAGCCAAACCATTCAAAGTTTCAATGAAAGTGTATAGCTCGAATGTTGAATACTGTCGCCAGTCGAGGCCCGTCTGGGAGGGGGGTTCCGCGTAAGCTTACGCTGATTGCGCATGCTGTGTACAAGCGTGGCTACGCGGTGTAGTGAATTGCATTTATGAGCAAGGTGTGGCGAGCCCCAGCGAAACCAGGCCGAAGCTACACTAAGTGTCTAACCACAAGGGACGGTTCTACAAACCAAGTATATAAATATTACAGCAGTGACCAGCGCCACAATCCTTCACAGAGTACAGGATCACCATCTGAGATAACAACCAATGCCACGGGTGTGATAAAACCAACCCCACGCCGCGTCCTGCTCCCCGTTGACCAGCTCGTCATCACTGACCACAAGCCTCTCGACAGCAGCTAACGGAGAACCCAATTCAAACCGACGCTTAACCAAGCGGTCGATCCTCTCGAAAACGTCGTCATCCCATGCGGGGTTATAGTGGTGCCCAATCTGCCCCATGTGCTCCGGAACCTCAACGCGCACAACCTTTAGTTGGGTTCCAGCGTTCATCAATGCTCCCCAAAGGTTCAAATTCCAGGCCGTCCCGTACACCAGCCCGACCTCCACTGTGCTAGCATCCTGGATAAGCCAACCGAACGTGTCCTCCGAGGGAGTCCGATAGAAGACATCTGGACTTGAGCCACCCAGGTGGATCCAACCGATTGTGGGTCGCGCGTACCAGGTGAGCTCATACCAGACTTGGCCTAAACCCTTCAAGAAGTTCCCCGCATAGAGGGTGAACCCGTCCCCAACGGCGAACAATATATCTGGACGATCGGCGCTCAGGCAGATCCGGAGTGAAGAAAGGTTTCGAATGGCAGGCGCTTGAATAATCGCGGATAAGTTCACCGGAGGTGGATTTACGCTCAGCCGTTTGAGTGCCGGAAGTTCTACGGGCTGGACTTGTGGGTTGTGCTGAAAGGTCAGTTGCTTCAACCAAAGGGATTCGAGGTTCGGATTGTGCAGGAGAAACCGCTGGAAAGCCACGGGGTCAACGGGATTCGTGTTTGCCTCGTATTTGAGGAAGGTTAGGCTCGTGATCTCCGCGAAATAATCACTCCAAGGTCCCTTGTAGGTTAGATAGCGCAGAGACTGGGGGAAAGGTGGCGTGGAGAACAAGTAATTGGTGAATCTCAGTCCCCACCCATTGTCCCAGTCGAGACTGGAGAGTTGGGGAAAGGTTAAGGTGAAAAACCGACAACTCCCAAGTGCCACCTTCCCAGTACTCGCTGCGGGAATAGATGGAGGGTAAAACGCCACGTTCAAACTGAGGATGCGCGTCGAGTGCCGGAGTTCAGCGAGGGCCTCAAACACAAAGTGCCACTCGCAAGGGACCATCTCGTTGGGGAGAAGCCGTCCTCGACCGTCTCGGTGACAAGTACACCCGGGATAAAGGCGGACATATTCGCTGACGTCTATCATGACATCCAAGGGGCCGCGTCCGCTCCTCTCCAAACACATCTCGACGACGCCGCGACGGACTCCACGTGCCGCAAAAATTGTGGCCCAAATGTGAGGGCAGTTGACCAACACAGACCTCCAAGATCTACAGACGTGCGTCAACATTATGAGATCGTACAGGTCCTCTGGTGTTTTGATAGGTGATACGAATAGGAGGATCCTCGGTAGGATCCCTTGGGAGTTGGAACTGGGCTCCATGGAGGCGGTGTTGCTGGGTCGATGGAGAGATCGAGATAGTATCTGTAAGCGAACTTCCTGTTAAGTTCCCTCTCTCAATTTCAAGGGTGTGGGACTAGCACACTCACTCGGGAGGGTACACAGGGAAGGTGAACCTAGGATGTTTGTGGATGGTGGCAAGATGATGTCGGCGGAGGCCCGGTATGTCAGCGCTGAGCGCTAGCTTAGATAGTTGATGTATATTGTAGACCAGCCGTCGTATCGACAGGACTGTCCCCCGGCTAAGTACGATCATAAAAAAAGGCGACTGGATGTATTGGCTTTCCTCAGGCAAGTAGCGCGAGTAGTACACTTCCCTCATTACGATAAACTCTACATCCAGGACCAGCAACGAAATTATTCGCAGATTTTCTAAACCACGAGTTGCATGTCATGGACTTCGATCTTGCGGCTTCTTCAACGAGCGAATTATAGGCTGAACCTTCGAGTTTTGTTGAGGACGTTGATCTGGACATCTCTTCGCTCGCCGGACTCGTGTGCGATGTGCGGTCTGCTAAGGTGACCCACCACATTGTTTCAGCCACTCCAAGTCTTCGGTACACGAATTCTGGCTGTCGACTGCGCGTTCAAACTTCCTCTCACCGTGTCAGTCTGACATTTCTCCCGCGGCCGTCCACAAACCCGATACCAGCTCCATGGCCTTTGAAATTATTGACCATCAGGCCAATTTACCGCGATGTGAACTCAACGATCTCCGCAAATCCCGCGCTTGGCGAAAGATCACTACCGCACGACTAAGGGGTTTGGCGTCTCCTGTTGGTATTTCCTCGAGGTACGTTCCCGTACCTTGGAGCTTTGGACGTCCGTGCTGCGTTTAAGTCGCGACGGCTCGCCTGTCAGAAACCAAGTTCTGTAAAAAGAGGCGCTTAGGTTGATCCGGTCATCCGTTCGGAAGTTGAGGCACCGGGGGAAAGCCATGGATCATTTCATTTTTTGGGAGTGCAGTAATACTGGAAGCTGTTCGTCCATTTAGTTATCACCACTTAGGTCCTCACCCCACGGATATTTGTTGATACATTGTCTAGTTTGTGTTTCCTTCCCGCGTACGTGGTGACGATCCGTGCCCCACCACTCCAGATCATGGCCGCACCCTACTCGTTCCTAAGAGCGGTAACTTTGAGGGGCAATTGTGGCCCTTTGCGTTCCTCCCCAATGACCACTGGTACAAGGATCCCTGGCCTCAATTCCCTGATTTCCTGTCCGTTGTCTGGAAGGGAGAAGTCAAATTGGCTAACGAGTGAGAACAAGAGTGTATGCATCTCGATGATGCTATTAGCAGGAAAAGAACAGCCGATCAGTTTTTGTTTGTTTCCGTTTGACCCTGAAGGGAAGCCTGGAACTTACGCGAATCTCCATCCAATGCAACTCTTTGGACCTCCGGAGAAGGTAGCGCTATGCCAAAGGACCTCAACCTAAGGTACCGGTGGTGAATGTAGAGGCGTAGTACGCACAGGTTGCTATAAACCCCGACAGGTGTTTCAGGCTTCTCATTCATGTCGAGCCATCGCTCTGGTCGGAATTCATAGGCGTCTGGTCCCCAGAGGTCCTTGCTCCTGTGAACGGTGAAACCAATCCAAATATAGCGATTCCCCAGGGATGTGGATCGAGAAGACAAACTTACAGGTTGTATCCGACCGTAGAGATGAGTATGTGTGTTCCTGCAGGAACAGGTAACTCTTTGTAAACCTTCCCAGAAACTCCCACGACGGGTTTCGTAAGGTGCAGGGTGTTGTCTTTCGTGGCCACGCGTGGGATTTCGATTCCAGTCGGGTGGACTCTCAATATCTCCTGTGCGGATTTGGGGATCAGCTCTCGCCGGTTGGTGGACTGGTTCTAGACAAACCTTTCCCACCGCGAGCAAGTATGGCATGGAATCAAAGTCATCAACGGTTAAATCGCTGTCACCTCTGGCCCTGATTTTTTCTAGAGTTTCCACAATCTCTGCTCGAAGTCTTTCTTGGATTTGGCGTTTCTTGGCGAACTCCCAGAGGGCGAATGTCAGCCACAGAACCAGTTAGGATGAACCGCAAGCTGATATCTTTGAAAAACTGACCGTTTTTGCCGTGGTTTCATGGCCTGCTAGCATGATCGTCCTGTGCCACATATGAGCAGGAGCTGTTTGGGCGGAAAGCCACAGACAATCGTCTTACCGAAATTGGGCGACAACCTCTTCATCGTTCAATCGCAATTCTGGTCGTAGAGCAGAATTTGCCTTGACTAAAGAACTGAATGTTACAGCGTGTGCCAGGATACATAAAGGTGAATCAAGACAAACCGAGCAAACTCAGAAGATCCCTTCGAGAGGTGCCACCCTTCAGCTCTTGCTTTTTCTCCTTGATCAACTCTGCGGCGACCTCGTGCGCATACACCCTGTTTTCCCGAAGTTTCACCATCCCCGGACGTTGGTCCCTCTCAAACATCCAGGTAACGAGACCCTTTGGGGCCCACCTGAGTATATCCACCATGAATAGACGTTTCTTGGAAGGTACGCCTAACGCTTCAAAGCTATGAAAGGTCGTTTTCACAATGGCTCTGGTAACCAGAAGGGAAGATAACCGTACACTAGGTTCACATACGACTTCGTGAGCCTGTTGTCAGTGTTTTCCAAAGCACCGAAGTCACAGCCAAAAGCCCCTTCCCCGATGCTGGTTTCTGGTCAGTGAGTATCACAAACGTCGTCCTTGATTCTCGTACATACGCATCTAGTGTTGCTTTGCTGAGCCATGAGTGGACATCGATGATTGCGGCTTG
>Ga0307515_10007106_pt1 | contig 22238 bp, 24 predicted proteins | sample 17_EM_MG_FD_194513 | JGI IMG/M metagenome (GOLD analysis project Ga0307515, IMG submission 194513) | Populus trichocarpa ectomycorrhiza microbial communities from riparian zone in the Pacific Northwest, United States - 17_EM | ecosystem: Host-associated > Plants > Roots > Unclassified | place...
TAGTTGTCGGTCGCGCCGAAGCGCGCGCGCGAGGCATAGAGCTGCACGTCGGCGGCGTAGCCGGAGCGCGGGAAGCGCAGGTTGTCCAGCGTGTCCAGTCGCAGCCGCGCCTGCGCGCCGCCCATCTCGATCGGCGGCACGATCAGCGCAGCCGGCAGCGAACTGGTGTCGTTGAGCAACTTCAGGCGGCCGCGGCTCCAGCCCAGGCGGACCTCGCCGCTGCTGCCGATCGGCGTGCCCAGGTCCAGGCCGAAGCCGTAGGTGCTGCGGCGGTAGCGCGCGGTTCGGTTGCCGTTGTCGTCGTAGACATCGAACGGGTCGCGCGCGGTCTCGGCGCGCAGTGCGACGAAGACGCGCTGTGCCGGTGTCAGCGGCTGGTAGAACTCGCTCGTGAGCCGATCCGCGTGGCCGATCTGCATGTCGTTGCGCCACTCGCCTCCCAGGCTGTTGAGCCAGGCCCAGCGGTGCGTGGCGACGAGCGTGAAGAACGAATCACCGCTCAGATCCGACGACAGCCCGAGGCCGAAGCGCAGGTAGTTCGGACCCCAAGATTTCTCGACCACGTCGGCGGTCAGTACGCGGCCTTTGGCGGGGTCGTCGGCGATCGAATAGCTGACGCGCTCGAAGTCGCCGCGCGCGTAGATGCGCTTGATGTCGTCGTCGGCCACGCGCGGGTCGAATTCGTGCCCGGCCTTCGTCTGCATGCGCGCGGTGATGACCTCGGGGTTGACGCGCTCCACGCCCGTCACGCGGACCTCGTCGATGCGGCCCGGCAACGCGCTCGGGTCCTTGACGAGCGCGGCGTGCCAGCGCGCCCAGTCGTCGCTCGGGATGCCGTAGCGCGCGAGCTGCTCGGTCGCGAGGCGGGCCGCGTCCTCGCCCGCCGTGGCGGCCTCGGCGAGGCGGTCGAAGTCGCCGGTCGCGACCGTGCCGAGGTCGGGCGTGATCAGCACGTCCTGCGGGCCCAGCTCCTTCAGCGACTGGTTCACATTGGTCGCGGTCAGGATGCGCGAGATCTGGTCCGACACCGTCAGGATGCCGGAGATCTCGTTGCGCCTGAGCAGCGGCGTGCCGATGTTGACCGCGATGATCACGTCCGCGCCCATCGCGCGCGCCACGTCGACCGGCAGGTTGCGCGCCAGGCCGCCGTCGACGAGCAGCCGGCCGTCGAGCTCGACCGGGTCGACGACCGCCGGGATCGCCATGCTCGCGCGCACCGCCACCGAGAGATTGCCGCTGCCGATCACGACCATCTCCGAGGTCGTCAGGTCCGTCGCGATGGCGCGGAACGGGATCGGCAGTTTGTCGAAATCGCTGACGCGCTGGCGCGCGGTGAGCTGGCGCAGCACCGCCTCGATCGACACGCCCGCGACCACGCCCTTGGGCAGCGCGATGCCGCCATTCTTCAGCCCTATCTCCGGGCCGATGTAGTTGATCGCGTCGTTGATCTTGTTGCGCAGCGCACCTCGCTGCGGTCGACATCGCGAAACAGCATCACCGTGCGCAGCCCGCGCATCTCGTCGGCAATCTGCGGCAGCGGCATGCCGCTCGCATACGCGGCCGCGACGATGGACCCCGAGCTGGTACCGACGATCACGTCGACCGGCACGTGCAGCTCTTCCATCACCTTCAGCACGCCCAGGTGCGCGCCGCCACGCGCGCCGCCGCCCGAGAGCACGAGGCCGATGCGCGGGCGCGCGGATGGCGATATCGCGGACGCAGCAGTCGCAGGCGGACGCGCGGCTTGCGCCAGCGCATTCGCGGCACCTGCCACGACGCACAGCGCGACGACGAAGCGCAGCGCCGTCATCATCATCATTTGTGGCGGTACGGGTCGGCGAACCCGAGCGCCTGCATCAACGCGGTCTCGCGTGCCTCCATCAGCCGCGCCTCCTGGTCGTCTTCGTGGTCGAAGCCCTGCGCATGCAGCGTGCCGTGCACCAGCATATGGGCGTAGTGCGCCTGCAGCGTGATGCCGAGCTCGGCGGCTTCGCGCGCGATCACCGGCGCGCACAGCACCAGGTCGGCCGTGACGACCGGCTCGTGCGCGTAGTCGAAGGTCAGCACGTTGGTCGCGTAGTCCTTCGCTCGGTATTCGCGGTTCAGCGCCTGGCCCTCGTCGGCACCGACGATGCGCACAGTGATCTCGCCGGGCGACTCGAGCGCGGCGCGAATCCAGCGCGCGACTTTCTGGCGCGGCAGCTCGGCGCGATGGCTCGCATCGGCGAACTGCAAGGACAGGCTCAGTTCAGGCTTGCTCATCCAGCCTCGCCGCGTCGTAGGCCTCGACGATGCGCGCCACCAGCGGGTGCCGCACCACGTCGTTCGACGTGAAGTGCGTCGTCGCGATGCCGCGCACCCGGCGCAGGATGCGCTCGGCATCGATCAGGCCGCTTTCGGTGCCGCGCGGCAGGTCGATCTGGCTCACGTCGCCGGTGATCACGGCCTTGGTGCCGAAGCCGATGCGCGTCAGGAACATCTTCATCTGCTCGGGCGTGCTGTTCTGCGCCTCGTCGAGGATCACGAACGCATGGTTGAGCGTGCGCCCGCGCATGAACGCGAGCGGTGCGATCTCGAGCGTGCCCTTCTCGAACGCGCGCGCGACCTTGTCGGCGCCCATCAGGTCGTAGAGCGCGTCGTAGAGCGGGCGCAGGTAGGGGTCGACCTTCTGCGCCAGGTCGCCGGGCAGAAAGCCCAGGCGTTCGCCGGCCTCGACCGCCGGGCGCGTCAGGATGATGCGCTGCACGGCGCTGCGCTCGAGCGCGTCGACGGCGCAGGCCACCGCCAGAAAGGTCTTGCCGGTGCCGGCCGGGCCGATGCCGAAGGTGATGTCGTGGTTCAGGATGTTGCGCAGGTAGGTGCGCTGGTTCGGCGTGCGGCCGCTCAGGTCGTTGCGGCGCGTGCGCAGGGTCGGCGCGTCCGCGGCGGGCGCGTCGGCCTCGGGCTGTGCCGCCGCGGCGCCGCTCTGCACCAGCGCGAGCTGCACGTGCTCGGCGGTGATCGGCTGCGTGGCCTGCGCATACAGCGCCTGCAGCAGCTGCATCGCATGCTCGGCGCGCGGCTTCGGGCCTTCGACGCGGAAGAACTCGTTGCGCCGCGAGACGCTCACATCGAGCGCCTCTTCGATGCGTCGAAGGTGCTCGTCCAGGCTGCCGCAGAGGTAGGCCAGGCGGGCGTTGTCGGGCGGCTCGAAGGAGTGGCGCAGGATCAAGGTGGTGGGCATCCTTTGAAGGGAGTCGAGATTGTCGCTGCAACCGTGCCGTTGTCGTCGTTTCGCCGGCGCGGGCCGCGCAGGCCATCCGGCACAATCCGCGTCGATGTTCAACCGCCTCGCCTTCATCGCCGCTGCCCACGCCGCTGCTGTGCTGATGTGGATCGCGGCGATGCTGCCGGTCGCCGCGCATGCGGCCGATGCGCCATCGGTGCTGGTGATCGATAAGGCGCTCTCGGTGGTCACGGCCCCTGGCATCCCCGCGTCGTTCACCTCCACGACGCTGCCGGTGAGCCTGCCGGACGACTGGGCCGAGACCCGACCGCGCTTCGAGGGCAGCGTCTGGTACCGCGCCGGCTTCGACCGCCCGCCCGGTACCGATGCGCACGATCTGATGGCCGTCTACATCGAGCGCGCGTGCAGCAATGTCGAGGTCTATCTGAACGGCCAGCGCATCTTCAGCGGCGGGCGCATGAGCGAGCCGGTGACGCGCAACTGCCACTACCCGCAGCTCGTGACCCTGCCCGGCGTGCTGCTGCAGGACCAAGGCAACCTGATCGAGCTGCAGGTGCAGGGCCATTCGCTGCAGCGCGTCGCGTCGCGCCAGCGCGCGGGCGGGATGTCCGAGCTCAAGATCGGGCCGCAGGCGCTGCTCGCGCCCGAACATGCCCGGCGCCTGTTCTGGAACGTCACGGCGGTCGAGCTCGCCAGCCTGGTGCTGGCCGTGCTCGGCTGCGTGATGATCGGCCTCGGCCTGATGAACCGCGGCGAGACCTACCTCGCCCATTTCGGCTGGCTGTCGCTGACCTGGGGCCTGCTGTCGGCGCGCCTGTGGTGGCGCGACATGCCCTGGGACACCGGCGTGATGGAGTTTCTGTTCTGCAGCGCGTTCGCGCCGATGGTCGCGCTGACGGTGCTGTTCCTGCTCAGCTATGCCGACCTGCGCTCGCGCTGGATCGAGAACGCGCTCGCCGCGCAATGGGTGCTGGTGCCGGCGACGCTGCTGCTCGTCGGCCCCGGTCGGCTGTTCTTCGTGGCCAGCATCTGGTATCCGCTCTTCGTACTCGAGGTGGCCGCCGCCACCGTGCTGCACCTGGTCGTGACCTGGCGCCGCAAGCGCCAGGACTTCTGGCCGATGGCGGTGCTGCTCGTCGCGATCGTGGGCATCGTCGCCTACGAACTCGTGCGGCAACGCGGCTGGGCCGACACGCTCGATCTGCCGCTGACGCAGCTCGCGGTGCCGCTGCTGTTCGTCGGCATCGCCACCCGGCTGCTGCAGGTGTTCGCACGCACGCTGCGCGCCGCCGAAGACGGGCGCGAGACGCTCGAGGCCCGCGTGCAGCAGATCACCGCCGAGATCGAGCAGAACTTCGCGCAGCTCGCCGAACTGCGCGTCGAACAGGTCACCGAAAAGGAACGCAAGCGCATCGCCGGCGACCTGCACGACGACCTCGGCGCCAAGCTGCTGACGATCGTGCACACCAGCGAATCGGAGCGCATCTCCACGCTCGCGCGCGAGGCGCTCGAAGAGATGCGCCTGTCGGTGCGCGGCCTCACCGGCAAGCCGATGCGCCTGGCCGACGCGCTCGCCGACTGGCGCGCCGAGACCGTGCTGCGGCTCGGCCAGGCCAACATCGAGGCCGACTGGCGCAGCCCCGCGGACGAAACCGAGCAGCTGCTGCCGGCGCGCGGCTTCGTGCAGACCACGCGCATCCTGCGCGAGGCCGTCAGCAACATCATCAAGCACAGCGGTGCCTCGCACTGCAAGGTGCGCTGCACGATCAGCGACCGGCAGTTCGGCCTGACGGTGCAGGACAACGGCAAGGGCATCCCGATGGAGCTCGACGGCAAGCTCGACCGCGGCCACGGCATGTCCAGCATGAAGCACCGCGCCAAGCAGATGCAGGGGCAATGCCTGGTCGAGTCCGGCCCCGGCTACGGCACCGTGATCAGGCTCACGCTTCCGCTGTGAGCGAGCGCCCACATGGGCGACACAAGTACCGGCCGCGCTGTTACGATGAGTTGCAGCGCGGCGTTCGCGCTGAGCCCGAGGTGCCCCCATGAACAACATCCTGCTGCTCGAAGACCTGCCCGAGATCCGTTCCTGGCTCAAGGTGCTGATCAAACAGGTGTTCCCGGACGCGCAGATCCACGAAGCCGCACGCGTGCACGACGCGCTCGAGCTGGTCAGCGCGGTCAAGTTTCAGCTCGCGCTATGCGATCTCGGGCTGCCCGATGGCTCGGGCGTCGATGTGGTGGCGGCACTCGGCAAGTCGCAGCCCGAATGCCAGTCGGTCGTGGTCACGATCCACGACGACGACGATCATCTGTTCCCGGCGTTGCAGGCCGGCGCGTTCGGCTACCTGCTGAAAGAGCAGGCACGCGAGCTGATCGCCGAGCAGCTCAAGCGCATGAGCCAGGGCGAGCCGCCGCTGTCGCCGTCGATCGCGCGCCGCGTGATCAAGCACTTCGCGTCGCAGACGCAGCCGCAGGAGCGGCCGCAGAACATGCCGCACGTCGCGCTTACCGACCGCGAGAACGAAGTCTTGCTGCGCGTTGCCAAGGGCTTCACGCTGCCCGAGATCGGCGTGCAGCTGAACCTCTCGCGCCACACGATCGCCGACTACGTGAAGCAGATCTACCGCAAGCTCAACGTGAGCTCGCGCGCCGAGGCCGCGCTCGAGGCGCAACGACTCGGGCTGTTCAGGCGTTGAGGCATGGGCCGGTGGCGATAATCGCCACATGATCGGACGCATCACCGGCACGCTCGCGGAAAAATCGCCCCCGCAATTGCTCATCGACGTGAACGGTGTCGGCTACGAAGTCGACGTGCCGATGAGCAGCTTCTACAACCTGCCGGCGCTCGGCGAACGCGTCACGCTGCTGACGCACTTCGTGGTGCGCGAAGACGCGCAGGTGCTGTTCGGCTTTCTCACGCACGACGAGCGCGCGACCTTTCGGCTGCTCGTGAAGATCTCGGGCGTCGGCCCGCGCACGGCGCTGTCGATCCTGTCGGGCCTGAGCGTCAACGAGCTGGCGCAGGCGATCAGCCTGCAAGAGAGCGGGCGCCTCGTGAAAGTGCCCGGCATCGGCAAGAAGACCGCCGAACGATTGCTGCTCGAACTCAAAGGCAAGCTCGGCGACGCGCTCACCGCGCCGCCCAGCGTCGCCAGCCATGCACAGGGCGACATCCTGCAGGCGCTGCTCGCGCTCGGCTACAGCGACCGCGAGGCCGCGGCCGCGTTGAAAGCGTTGCCCGCCGACGTGGGCGTCAGCGACGGCATCAAGCTGGCGCTGCGCGCGCTGGCGAAATAACCGCCCTCGCCCCGCCGAGCACCCGCACGGCGGGTGGTGGCGTACCCGCCACCGGGTGCCCCATCAATGCTTGTGCTCGGCCGCGGCGGTGCCAGGCGCCTCGACATTGAAGACCACATCGACCTCACCGGCCTTCTCGAACTTCAGCTTCGCGGGGAACTTGTCGCCGGCCTTCAGCGGCGCCTTCAGGCCGACGAACATGACGTGGTAGCCGCCCGGCTTGAGCTCGACGGTCTTGCCGGCCGCGACCTCGATGCCATCGACCTGGCGCATCTTCATCACGTCGGCTTCCATCTTCATCTCGTGCAGCTCGACGCTCTTGGACACGTCGGCGCTGACGGACAGCAGCTTGTCCGCCGGGCCGGCGTTGGCAAAGCTCATGAAGCCGCCACCGGTCGGCTGACCGGCCGCGGTGGCGCGCGCGTACGGGTGGCCGATCGTGATGGCGCCGAGCTTGAACTCGTGCGCGTGGGCGACCAGGCTGGCCAAGCCGAGCGCGAGGCCGGCAACGGTGGTGGAGAGACGATGGTTCATGGCGTGGCCTTCAATGAATGAAACGATCAAAGATCGAAGCCGATCTCGGCGTGGAAGGTGCGCTGCGGGTAGGGATGGAAGGCCCAGTAGCGCTTGTTGTTGAGATTGTCGACACCGGCGGACAGTGTCCACTGTTTGTCGACGCGGTATTGCAGTCGCACGTCGGCGACGAGGAACGGGCTGAACCCCGTGTATGAATAACCGTTCGTGTCGGAATTGTCCAGCTGCCCGTATTGTTTGCCGCTGTAACGCAGCCCGACGCTGCCGGACCAGTGTTCGTCCGGCGCATAGCTGGCGAGCATCGAGGCCCGCCACTGCGGCACGCGCGGCTGGCGCATGCCGACGCTGGCCGGGAACTTGTCGTTGCGCACGATCTTCGAGTTTGCATAGGTCACGCTGCTGCTCAGGTCGAAGCCCTTGATGAACAGGTCGCTGGTCTGCAACGCCAGCTCCAGCCCGGCGGTGCGGATCGCGTCGACATTTTGGATCGTCATCACCGTGCCGCCTGCCGCCGCATTGAGCTGCGAATACAGCGCGTCGGTCGTGCGCTCGAAGAACAGCGTGCTGCGCAGCGTGCCATGACTGAGTTCGCGCTCGGCGGTCAGCTCGGTCGTCCACGACTTCTCGGGCTTCAGGCTCGGGTCGTTGTTGACGATGTCGCCGGCCACCAGCGAACCCTGGAACAGCTCCGAAACGGTGGGCATGCGCACCGCGCGGCCGAGCGACGCGCGCAGCGTCCAGTCGTCGCTCACCTGCCACGACACGGCCGCCTTCGGCGACACATAAGATTCGGCGCGATCGCCGAAGGTCTGGGTCGTGCTCGCATTCGAGATTGAGCCATCGAACGCGCGCCAGTGCTCGACACGCAGCCCGAGCACGGTCTTCCAGGCCGGGGCGAAACGCCACGCGTCCTGCGCCCACAGGCTGCTCAAGGTGGTGTCGCCGTTGAAGCCCGAGAACGGCGCCGCCGCGTCACCGCCACGCCAATCTGGCGTGTTCGACACGAGCGTGCGCAGCTTGAATGCGTCGCGCTGCGCACCGAACTCGGCGATGTGCGCGCCGCCCAGGCCCTCGGGCCGCCAGATGCCCTTGAGCGCGAGCGTGTTCCAGCCGGTACCGCCCTGGTCGGCGATGCGGCCGGCGGTCGGCGCAGTGGCGGTCGGCAGCTGCGATCGCACCTGGTCGCGGTGGTAGTCGTAGACGCTGGCGGCAGCCTCCCAGTCCCAGACGCCGCGCGTGCTGCTCTTCAGGCTGAGGGCCTGGATGATGTGTTCCAGGCTCGCGCGGCTGGCCGCGAAATCGGTCGGCGCGATCGAGTAGCTGCGCCCATCGATATTGATCGGCAAGGCCACTGGCCCGCTCGTGACGACGGCGCCGTTGGCGTCGCGCAGGAACGAGTCGACGCCGCGCTCGGCCGCGTTGCGCCAATAGCCCAGCGTGTACGAGGCGCGCAGCGTCGGCGTCAGGTCGTAGGCGAACTTGAGCTTTGCGTGGTCCTGCACGGTGTGCGTCTGCCCGGTCGTGCCGAGCACGAGGTCATTGACGTTCGTCGGGGTGCGGTCGGCGAACGCGCCGGTCACCGGCGTGCCGACCGCGCTCGTCGTCGGCGCCAGGTTCTTCACGACGAAGCCGATCGGCTGGCCCTGGCTGTCGAGCCGGCTCACGTCGACCCACCACGACCACGCACCCGCACGCGAGCCGATGGACGCACTGCCCTGGCCGCCGGAGAAGCGCTGGTCGGTGCCGTAGAGCCGGTAGTGCTGGGTCGAGCCCTGGAGCTTGACGTGGGCTTCGAACCGCTTCGGCATGCGCGTCACGAAATCGACGATCGCGCCGGCCGAGTTGCCGGAGTACGCGGCCGAGAACGGGCCGTACAGCACATCGACACGCTCGATCTCTTCGGGCGTGACCAGGCCCCAGCGCGGCGTGAAGCCGGCGCCGTTGCCGAGCAGGTTGGACAGCAGGATGCCGTCGGCATACACCAGCGAACGCGCGCTGTTGCCGGTGCCCGAGGCGCGCGATGCGAGCACCGCGTGGTCGTAGTCGCCGATGTAGCGCTTGCGCACGTTCAGGCTCGGAAAATACCTCAGCGCGTCTTCGGCGTCGGTGGCGTTGATCGACTTGCTGATCGTGTCGCCGGTGATGCTTTCCAGCGTGGTCGGGATCTCGACCGGCAGCGTGGCCGGCCGGTTGCTCGTGACCGTGACGCGCTCGAGCGTCGTGTGGTGGGCCAGCAAGACGGGCGGCGTGTCGGCCGACTGCTGCGCGATTGCGCCGGCCGACGCGAGCGGAAAGGCCGCGACCAGCGCGAGCCTCACCGCCGCGATGCAGTGTTGCGTGTTCATCGCGCGCCCCTCAGTGCTGGTGGGCGGCAGCGGCCGACGCCGGCGCGGCCGGGCGCACATCGAGCAGCGCGGCCGGCGCCTTCAACTCGTGCAGGCTCTGGCCCGCGGCCGGCACCTCGACCCAGTCGTCCCGGCCGCTCTCGCAGATCTGCGAGATCTTCCAGTACAGCGGGCCGGGCTGCTCAGGCAGCTTGGCGAGCAGCACGAAGTCGTCGAACTGCGCCGGGTCGAGTCGGCCGCCGCTCCAGCGGATCTGCGTCACGTCGGCACCGCTGCGGGTGATGGCGATCTGCCAGCCGGGCTTGGCCATCGGCCGCGCACTGCGCACGCCGGCCGGGATCTGCACGATCAATTCGGTGACGGGCGACTCGCCGCAACCATGGCCGACGCGCAGCACGGCCTTGTACCTGCTGCCGGCCTCGGCCTGCGGCTGCTCGAGCACGACGTGGGCGTGTGCGCTGCCGGCGATTGCGGCCAGCACGACGAGAAAGAAAGATGAAATGCCATGACGCATGGCGCTCTCCTGAATGCAACGTGGAACAGCAGCTGCGCTCGCGTGAAGCGTCACGCGCGGCAGGCGGTCAAGCGATGTTGATCAGGAGAAAAGCGGTGGCGCCCGCGCCTGCGGCGGGCTCCAGGCGAACAGCGAGTGTGCCGCAGCCAGGAACAGCGTGGCCACATAGTTCGCGCCCGCGGGCGCCGGCAGCACGGCGATCGGCGCCGGCGGCATGCCCATCGCGCTCGCCGCGACGCAGCACAGCGCGCAATGCTCGAGGTGCATGGCGGCGCCGCCACTGCCGGGTTGCTCGCCCGAGCCCGAGCTCGAGCAGATTTCCGTCCACGGGTTGGACGATTGCTGCGCGCTCAGCGCGTGCGACACCGACGGCGCCAGCGCGAGCCCGAGCATCGCAACGAGTGCGAGCCAGGTGAACAGGCGAAGACGGTGGCGGATGTGGTGAATCACGGAGGCGCAGTTTAACGGCGGTCGGTCTGCTGCTTTCGACATTGGCGACCACCGCTTGAGGTCTGAAGTGCAACACGAGGTCACCGAGGCCGTGTCCATAATGCGCCATGAGCATTCAAACGGACGAGTTCGAGCCCGCGCGCCGCGTCGTCAGTGCCGCGCCCGCGTCGCCGAACGAAGAGGCGATCGAACGCGCGCTGCGCCCCAAGGGCCTGGCCGAATACGTGGGCCAGGCCAAGGCGCGCGAGCAGCTCGAGATCTTCATCGGCGCCGCCAAGATGCGCAGCGAGGCGATGGACCATGTGCTGCTGTTCGGGCCGCCGGGGCTGGGCAAAACGACGCTGTCGCACATCATCGCCAACGAGCTCGGGGTGAACCTGCGCCAGACCTCCGGCCCGGTGCTCGAGAAGCCCAAGGACCTGGCCGCGATCCTGACCAACCTCGAGCGCAACGACGTGCTCTTCATCGACGAGATCCATCGCCTGAGCCCGGTCGTCGAAGAGATCCTGTACCCCGCGCTGGAGGACTACCAGATCGACATCATGATCGGCGACGGCCCGGCCGCGCGCTCGATCAAACTCGACCTGCAGCCCTTCACGCTGATCGGCGCCACCACCCGCGCCGGCATGCTGACGAACCCGCTGCGCGACCGCTTCGGTATCGTGGCAAGGCTCGAGTTCTACACGCCCGACGAGCTCGCACGCATCGTGCGGCGCTCGGCAGGCCTGCTGAACGTGCCGACCGACGACGAAGGCGCCTTCGAGATCGCGCGCCGCTCGCGCGGCACGCCGCGCATCGCGAACCGCCTGCTGCGCCGCGTGCGCGACTACGCCGACGTGAAGGCCGACGGCCGCATCGGCAAGGCGCTCGCCGACAAGGCGCTGAAGATGCTCGACGTGGACGCCCACGGCCTCGACGTGATGGACCGCAAGCTGCTCGAAGCAGTGGTGCACCGCTTCGACGGCGGGCCGGTCGGCCTGGACAACGTCGCCGCGGCGATCGGCGAAGAGCGCGACACGATCGAGGACGTGATCGAGCCCTACCTGATCCAGCAAGGCTATCTGCAGCGCACACCGCGCGGGCGCGTGGCGACGCCGGCCGCGTACCGGCACCTCGGCGTCACGCCACCGCGCCCATCCGGCGCGACCGACCTGTTCGAACCCTGACGCGGCTCAGGCCAGCGCCGGTACCCGGCGCCGGGTACTCCATGTCCTTCAGATCAGGTCTTCGTTGGCAAGCCGGTGATAGCGCACTGCGCACAGCGCGCCGAAGCGTTGAGCGACCTCGGTGATGCGCTGCACCGCGGCATCGTCTGGTGCGTAGACGATCAGCCAGCCCGCGCCTTGTTCGGCGAACGCGAGGTAGCGGCGCATCAGCGTGATCTCGTAGCCGAAGCCGGCCGACTCGCTGGCGGTGCGCACCCGCTCGCGCAGGCGCGGCGTCGCGTCGGCGGCGAGATAGGCCAGGATGTCCTCGTCGGCCGAACCGGCGGCACGCAGCGCGCCGACCGCGTCCTTCATGACCGAGTCGTCCTTGAATGCCAGCACGACGTGGCCGACCGGGTTCAGGATGCCGGAGGTCCTGCGGATGTCTTCCTTCGTCAGGCGCTTGATGCTCATCTCGGTGTCTCCTCAAGTAGCCGCGCGAGCCAGTCTAGGCACCACCGCGACAGCTTGGCAACACCTATCTCAATGCCCCTGGCGGCGCAGCAACCAGGCCCTCAGCTCGCCGATGAAACCGCGCCGGAACGCGACCACGCAGACGACGAAGATCGCGCCGATGATCACGTTGATCCATGAGCCGACCTGGTCGGCCAGGAAGTTCTGCAGCCCGATGATCGTGAACGCGCCGATCACCGGCCCGGCGAAGGTGCCCATGCCGCCGAGCAGCGTCATCAGCACGACCTCGCCCGACAGCGACCAGTGCGCATCGGTCAGCGTCGCGAAGCCCACCGCCACGACCTTCATCGAACCGGCCAGGCCGGCAAGCAGGGTCGAGAGCACGAAGGCGAGCAGCTTGTAGCGGTCGACGTTGTAGCCCAGCGAGACCGCGCGCGGCTCGTTCTCGCGGATCGCCTTCAGCACCTGGCCATACGGCGAGTGCACGATGCGGATGATGAACAGGAACACCGCGATGAAGACGGCGAGCACGACGTAGTACATCACCTTGTCGTTCGCCAGCGGAATGAAGCCGAACAGATTGCCGCGCGGCACGCCTTGCAGGCCGTCTTCGCCGCCGGTGAACGGCGCCTGCAGGAACACGAAGTAGATCATCTGCGCCATCGCCAGCGTGACCATCGCGAAGTAGATGCCCTGGCGCCGGATCGCGATCAGCCCGATCACCAGCCCGCACAGGCCGGCGACCAGCGTGCCGGCGAGCACACCGAGTTCAGGCGTCAGGTGCGCCGACCGCACCAGCCAGCCGGTCGCGTAGGCCGCAGCGCCGAGGTAGGCGGCATGGCCGAACGAGAGCAGCCCGGTGAAGCCGAGCAGCAGGTTGAAGGCGCACGCGAAGATCGCGAAGCACAGCGCCGTCATCATGAAGACCGGGTACAGGCCGATGAACGGCGCCGCCAGCAAAACGGCGAGCCCGACCCACAACCCGATCTTGCTGTAGCGCGAGAGCGTGTTGTCCGCTGCGGTGCTCATTTATTTCTCCTTCCCGAACAGCCCGGCCGGCCGGATCATCAGCACGATGGCCATGATCACGAACACGACGATGCTCGAGGCCTCGGGGTAGAACACCTTGGTCAGCCCTTCGATCAGGCCGAGCGCGAGACCGGTCAGGATCGAGCCGAGGATCGAGCCCATGCCGCCGATCACGACCACCGCGAACACGACGATGATCAGGTTGCTGCCCATCAGCGGCGTGATCTGGATCACCGGTGCGGCGAGCACACCGGCAAGCGCCGCGAGGCCGGCACCGGCGCCGTAGGTCAGCATCACCATCACCGGCACATTGATGCCGAAGGCCTGCACCAGCGCCGGGTTCTCGGTACCGGCCCGCAGGTAGGCGCCCAGGCGCGTGCGCTCGATCACGTACCAGGTGCCCAGACACACGGCGAGCGACGCGAACACGACCCACGCGCGGTAGTTCGGCAGCACCATGAAGCCCAGATTCGTCGCGCCGGCGAGCGCCTCCGGCACCGAATACGACTGGCCCGAGACGCCGAACTGATCGCGGAACACGCCCTCGGCGATCAGTGCCAGCCCGAAGGTCAGCAGCAGGCCGTAGATCGGATCGATCTTGTACAGGTGCTTGAGCAGCGTGCGCTCGACCACCACGCCGATCGCACCCACCACCAGCGGCGCGATGATCAGCGAGAACCAGTAGTTGATGCCGAACTTCTCCATGCCGATCCACGCCACGTAGGCGCCGATCATGTACAGCGCGCCGTGCGCGAAGTTCACGATGCCCAGCAGGCCGAAGATCACCGCCAGGCCCAGGCTCAGCATCGCGTAGAACGAGCCGTTGACGAGGCCGAGCATCAGCTGGCCCATGAAGGCCTGGATGGGGATGCCGAAGATTTCCATGGAGGTTTTGACTCGTTCAGTGCGCCGCAGCCCGCAGGCCGCGGCGGCTCACTGCATCACTTCCAGAGGGCGCACTTTGTTTCGGCCTTGGTGGTCCAGGCGGTGTCGCCCTTGAAGACTTCGGCGACCTTGTAGTAGTCCCAGGGTTCGGTCGATTCGGCCGGCGTCTTGACCTGCATCAGGTACATGTCGTGGATCATGCTGCCGTCCTCGCGGATGTAGCCGCCCTTGGCATAGATGTCGTTGACCTTGGTCTTCTTCATCTGCGCCAGCACCTTGTCGGCGTCGTCGCTGCCGATGGCCTTGACCGCGGTCAGGTACTGCAACGCGGCCGAGTAGTCGGCCGCTTGCAGCGACGACGGCATGCGCTTGAACTTCTCGAAGAACTTGCGGCTCCAGGCGCGCGCCTCGGGGTCGCGGTTCCAGTACCAGCTGTCGGTCAGGTACATGCCTTGCGTCGCCTTCAGGCCGAGCGAGTGCACGTCGTTGATGAACATCAGCAGGCCGGCCAGCTTCATCGTCTTGGTGATGCCGAACTCGTTCGCCGCCTTGATGCTGTTGATGGTGTCGCCGCCGGCGTTGGCCAGGCCCAGGATCTGCGCCTTGCTCGATTGCGCCTGCAGCAAGAAGCTGGAGAAGTCGCTCGCCGACAGCGGGTGCCGCACCGAGCCGACGATCGTGCCGCCGGCCGCCTTGACCACCGTCGAGGTGTCGTTCTGCAGCTGCGAGCCGAACGCGTAGTCGGCCGTCAGGAAGTACCAGCTCTTGCCCCCGGCCTTCACGACCGCATTGCCGGTGCCCTTGGCCAGCGCAGTGGTGTCGTAGGCCCAGTGCACGGTGTACGGCGAGCACTGGTCGTTGGTCAACGCCGAGGTCGCGGCGCCGACCGAGATGAACGGCTTCTTCTTCTCGAGCGCGACCTTGGCCATCGCCAACCCAGTGCCGGAGTTGGTACCGCCGATCAGCATGTCGACGCCTTGCGTGTCGAACCACTCGCGCGCCTTCGCGGCGGCCACGTCGGCCTTGTTCTGGTGGTCGGCCGTGATCAGCTCGATCTTCTTGCCGCCGATCGCACCGCCCATGTCGGCGATCGCCATCTTGATCGCCTCGCCGCCGGCCGGGCCGTCGATATCGGCATACACGCCCGACAGGTCGGTGATGAAGCCGATCTTGATCACGTCGCCTGACACCTGCGCATGCGCCGAGCTGCCGAAAAGGGTGGTGGCAGCCAGTGCGCAGGCAGCGGAAATTTTCTTCAGTCTCATCGATGTCTCCTTGTGGGAAAGTGGGTTGCTGAGAGGTGTGTCAGACGCCGAGGTACTCGTGCAGCCGCTCCATGCGCGACGGCAGTTCGGCCTGCGTGAACTCTTGAATCACCTGGCCGTGTTCCATCACCATGAAGCGGTCGGCCAGCGGCGCGGCAAAGACGAAGTTCTGCTCGACCATGACGATGGTGTAGCCCTGCTTGCGCAATGCGATCACCATCTCGGCAAGCTTTTGCACGATCACCGGCGCGAGGCCTTCGGAGATCTCGTCGAGCAGCAACAGCTTCGCGCCGGTGCGCAGGATGCGCGCGACCGCGAGCATCTGCTGCTCGCCGCCCGACAACCGTGTGCCCTGGCTGGTGGCGCGCTCCCGCAGGTTCGGGAACATCGTGTAGATCTGCTCGATGCTCATACCACCGGCGGCGAGCGTGGGTGGCAGCATCAGGTTCTCTTCGCACGACAGGCTCGAGAAGATGCCGCGCTCTTCGGGACAATAGCCCAGGCCAAGGCGCGCGATCTTGTGCGTGGCCATCGACACGGTCTCGGCGCCGCGCACCTTGATCGAGCCCAAGCGCTTCCCGATCAGGCCCATGATCGCGCGCATCGTGCTCGTGCGGCCGGCGCCATTGCGGCCGAGCAGCGTGACGACCTCGCCCTCGTTGACGTGGAAGTTCACGCCGTGCAGCACGTGCGACTCGCCGTACCAGCCGTGCAGGTCTTTGACTTCGAGAAAAGGCGCCGCCATCTCAGTGGGCTCCCTTCAGTTCGGTCTTGGCACTGCCCATGTAGGCCTCGATCACCGCCGGGTTCTTCGAGACCTCGGCGTACGGGCCTTCGGCCAGGGTCGCGCCGCGTTGCAACACGGTGATGGTGTCGGCGATGCTCGAGACCACGCTCATGTTGTGCTCCACCATCAGCACGGTGCGACTGGCCGCGACCTTCTTGATCAGCTGGCGGATGCGGTCGACGTCTTCGAGGCCCATGCCTTGCGTCGGCTCGTCGAGCAGCATCAGCTTCGGGTCCATCGCCAGCGTGGTGGCGATCTCGAGCGCGCGCTTGCGGCCGTAGCTGAGCTCGACCGCGGGCAGCGTTGCATAGGCTTCGAGGTCGACCTCGCGCAGCAGCTCGAGCGCCTTCGCATCGAGCGTCTGCAGCGAGCGCTCGGACTTCCAGAAGTGGAACGAGGTGCCGAGCTGGCGCTGCAGCGCGACGCGCACGTTCTCGAGCACCGTGAGATGCGGGAACACCGCCGAGATCTGGAACGAGCGGATCACGCCGCGGCGCGCGATCGTGGCCGGCTGCTCGGGCGTGATGTCGGTGCCGTCGAACAGGATCTGCCCGCTGGTCGGGATCAGGAACTTGGTCAGCAGGTTGAAACAGGTCGTCTTGCCCGCGCCGTTCGGCCCGATCAGCGCATGGATGCTGCCGCGCCGCACGTTCAGGTTGACCTTGCTGACCGCGACGAAGCCCTTGAACTCTTTGGTGAGCTCACGGGTTTCGAGAATGTAGTCACCAGCGCTCATATCACCTTGCCCCCAGGCGCGCCGACAGCGTGCGCGCCACCTTCATCACCACCTCGCGATGCCGCTCGCCGCGGTCCGCGCCGAGCAGCGCCTTGTTGATGCACACCGCGACGCCGGCCACGACATTGCCGGTCGCATCGAACACCGGCGCACCGAACGAATACACGCCCTCGCGCACGGTCTCGTCGTCGATGCTGTAGCCGCGCTTGCGTGTGAGCACGAGTTCCTTGAGCAAGCCCTCGACCTCGCGAGGGCCTTTGCGGGTCAGGTGCGTGCGCAGCCCGGCCGCGAAGATCTTGCGCACCGCATCGGGCGTCTGGTACGCGAGCATGGCCTTGCCGCTGCCCGACAAGTAGGCCGGCAGGCGCATGCCGACGTTGAACGCCAGGCCCAGCGGCCGCGCGCTGTTGCGCACCGCCATGTACAGCGCATCGGTGCCGTTGAGCACCGACAGCACCACGGTTTCTTCGGGCGCCGCGCCGGCGTCGGCCCACAGCGCATTGAACTCTTGCGCGACATCGGTGCCCGCGACAAACGCCTCGGCCAGGCTCATCACGCGTGGGCCGATCAAGAACGCGCCATCGGGCTGGCGCCGCAGGTAGCCGAACGACATCAGCGTGTTGCACAGCCCGTGCACGCTGCTCTTGGGCAGCGCGAGCTCGGCCGTCAACTGCGCCAGGCTCATCGGCTCGCGCTGCGCGGCCAGGCGGTCAAGCAGCGCCAGCGCGCGCGTCACGGCCGGCACCAGGGGCGCGGCCGCGGGGCCGGCGCGCCGGGTCGACGACGCGCTTCGCAGCGATGAGGGGGTGGCGTGCAGGGCGGTCTCCGCGACCCGGCCGACGCGTTCAACAGGTTGAACGCCGTTCAGTGGATCAGCGGCGCAGTCTATTCACTCCTGCTCGGGCCGCAAGCCCCGAAGCGCGGTTTTGCGGGAAAACACCGAGGCATGCGCCGCGCGTTCGCAGACCCGGCCGACCGCCCACAGCGCCGCGAAGATCGCAGCCGCAGCGACCGCCTGCTCGAGCAGCGTCAGGCGATGCGCGAACCACAGGAACAGCGTCGTCGCAGTCAGCACGGCGATGAACAGCACGATCGCCAACGCCTGCGCACCGCGCGACATCGGCGGGTCGAAACGCTCGACACGCGCGATGTCGAACACGGGCTTCGGCCAGCGCTGCGCCACGTCCGCGGGGCGCCAGCCGGGGTGCATGAACCACACGCGCAGCTTGTCGCCCCAGGCCCTTGCGCGCCAGCTGTCCTTGGCGATTTCAGCATAGCTGTGCAGGTTCGCCCACAGCGGGTTCCAGCTGCGCAGCGGGCCGCGCGTGCCGTAGACGCAGGGCACGGCATCGTCTTCTTCGATGAAGCTGCCGAACAGCCGATCCCAGACGATGAAGATGCCGCCGTAGTTCTTGTCGAGGTACTTGTCGTTCACCGCGTGGTGCACGCGGTGGTTGCTAGGTGCGCAGAACCAGCGGTCGACCCCCCCAGTTTCCCGATGAGTTGCGTGTGGACCCAGTACTGGTACAGCAGATCGACGAGCGCAACGACGCCGAACACCAGCGGCGGAAAGCCGAGCACGGCCATCGGCAAGTAGAAGATCCACGACACCAGCCAGCCGCTGCTGGTCTGGCGCAGCGCGGTCGACAGGTTGTAGTCCTCGCTCTGGTGGTGCACCACGTGCGCGGCCCACATCAGCGCCACGGTGTGGCCGCAGCGATGCACCCAGTAGTAGCAGAAGTCGTAGAGCACGAGGCCCGCGACCCACACCGCCGGTTCGCGCGCCGAGAGCTGCCACAGCGACACATGCTCGAACGCAACGGTGTAGATCGCGACCGTGAACAGCGCGCTGAACACGCCGGCGATCTGGCTCATCACGCCCAGGCCGATGCTGTTGAGCGCGTCGTTCAGGCGATAGGTGTTGCGGCCGCGCTTCAGGCCGATCAGCAGCTCGATGCCGATCAGCAGCAGGAACACCGGCGTCGCGAGGACGATGATCTGCGGGCCGGTCATGTCGGCTGCCTCTAGCTCAGATCACGCCGTGCGCTTCATTGGCGTATCGGTGTCGGTGAACTCGTCGAGCGTGCTCTCGTCGAGGTGGTGGTCGTCGCACCAACCGATCAGCGTGAAGCCCTGCGGCGTGTAGAGCAGCCGGTTGATGCCGGCGTTGACTAGCTGCCAGGAGCGCGGCGCGTCGAGGGCGACGCGCGCGGCGGCGCGGTACAGGCAGTCCATCACGCCGCCGTGCGACACGACGGCGATGGTCTCGCCCGGGTGCAGCGCGGCCAGCCGCGCCACGGTGTCGACCGCGCGCTGCGAGAACTCGCGCAGCGTCTCGCCGCCCTCGGCGCCGAAGTCGGGGTCGCGTTGGCGCCAGCGCAGCGCCTGCTCGGGCCAGCGCTGGTTGATCTCGTCGTAGCTCAGGCCCTCGAAGATGCCGAAGCCGCGCTCGCGCAGGCCGACATCGGTGGTGATCGGCCGATCGCAGCCGCGCGCCACGGCCTGCGCGGTCTCGAGCGCACGCAACAGGTCGCTCGAGTAGATCGCGCTGATGCCCTCGTCGGCAATCGCCAGCGCGAGCCGGTGCACCTGCCAGCGGCCGGTGTCGTTGAGCGGCACGTCGAGCTGACCCTGGATGCGGCCGTCGACGTTCCACGCGGTCTCGCCGTGGCGGATGGCGAGCACCCGTGTGACCTGATCATTCATGAGCGGGCCGAGCGCCGGGCCGCTCCCAAGCCGGCACGCGCCCCCTCGGGGGGCCGGCTGCTGTACTCAGCTGACGGGGGGCTTCACTCATCAACGAATCAATCGCTTGTTCAGCGTGTAGGTGCCTGAATGGGTGGCCTCGGCGAGGATGTGCGGATAGATCGCCTCGCGCACCTGTTGCCCGGTGAACGCCCCTTCGATCGGCACGCGCGCGATCTTCAGCGCGTAGACCGTGAACACGTAGTGGTGGATCAGCGAATCGTTGAACGGCGGGAACGGGCCGTCGTAGCCGAAGTAGTTGCCGGCCATCTCGGGGTTGCCGGCGAACCAGCCGGTGTAGTCGTTCAGGCCATGTCGCGCGCCCGGCACACTGCCGACGCCGACCTCGGGCCCCGGCTTGCCATGCGCGGTGAAGCCCCGGCTGAACTCGCCTTCGGTCAGCTCGGCGGTGCCGCCCGGCAGGTCGATCATGACCCAGTGAAAGAAGTCGACGCGCGGCAGGTCGGCCGGCACTTCGCGATCGGTCTTGTTGACGTCGTCGCCGCGGCTCGGCACGTCGAAATCGTGGCAGATCAACGCGAACGATTGCGTTCCAGCCGGCACCTCGCTCCACGCCAGATGCGGGCTGATGTTGTCCGAGAAGGTGACGCCGCTTTTGGCATCGGGTTGACCGGCGGCAAAGCGCGTCGGTATGCGCTCACCGTTGACCCAGCTGTCGCTCCACAGTTTCATCGATTGCTCCTCAGACGCCCCAGACGACATCGGCTTTCTCGCCGATCGAACGCTTCATCATCTCCACCAGCGGCCACGCCCGTTGACGCAGCGTGATGCCGTCGCGCGGCGCCAGTTTCGTGCCCGCGTCCGCGGCCTCTTTCTCGGCCTGCGCACGCGCCGCTTCGTCGGCGGCAATGGCCTCCTCGATCGCGCTGATCGCCGCGGGCATGGCAGCCGCGTCGATGATGCCCTTTGCAGCAGGCGTCTTGCCGATCACGCGCAGCACGTCGTCGCCTGCCGGGCCCATCATGATGACGTCGCCGGCGGCCTTGGATTTGAACTTGTAGATCATGCGTGCGGATGTCCGGTTGCCGTGGGTCTCAGCCTCTCAGCGGTAGACGTAGCTGCGGTTGAACGGGTAGTCAGATTGTGCCCCCCGGATCGGGCCGTCGGTGAGCATGTGGCTCGGCTTGGCGGCGAGCATCTGGAACAGCGCCATCCAGCCCTGCTCGAAGCCCATCGCGCTGCCGGCGAGGTAGATGCGGTAGGCGCGCACCACGCGCTCGTTGGTCAGGCCGCGCGCATCACCGAGTTGGGCCTCGAGCGCATCGCTCCAAGCCCACAGCGTGCGCGCGTAGTGCGGGCGCAGGTTCTCGAGGTCGAGCGGCTCGAACTGCACCTCGCTCATCACCTCGGTCACCTTGGACACGTGCGACAGCTCGCCGCCGGGGAAGATGTAGCGCTCGATGAACTCGCCCATGCCGGCGCCGAGCTGGCGGTTGCGCGTGCCGCCGGCCGTGATGCCGTGGTTCATCAGCAGGCCGCCGGGCTTGAGCAGGCGATGGATCTTCGCGAAGTACTCGGGCAACAGCGCGCGCCCGACATGCTCGAACATGCCGACCGAGGCGATCTTGTCGTAGGGGTCGCCTTCGGGTAGCTCGCGGTAGTCGCGCAGCTCCATCGTCACGCGGCCGCTCAGGCCGCGCGCCTCGATCAACTGGTTCACGTGCGCGTGCTGGTTGCGGCTCAGCGTGATGCCGTGGCCACGCACGCCGTAGTGCTCGGCGGCCCACATCAGCAGCCCGCCCCAGCCGGCGCCGATGTCGAGAAAGCGCTCGCCCGGGCGCAGCATCAGCTTGCGGCAGATGTGGTCGAGCTTGGCCTGCTGCGCCTGCGCCAGGTTCATGTCCGGCTCGCGGAAGTACGCGCACGAGTACAGCCGCAGCGGGTCGAGCCAAAGCTCGTAGAACGCATCGGAAACGTCGTAATGGAATTGCACCTGCGCAGCGTCGGCCTGCACGTTGTGGCGTGCGCGCGAGCGGGCGTTGAGGCGGATCTCGCGCCACCAGTTCAGCGTCGCGCCGCCGCCCATGTCCTGCGTCGGGTCGCTCGCGATCATCTGGGTCGCGATCTGCATCAGGTCGCGCACGCTGCCGTCGAAATCGAGCCGATCTTCGACGTAGTCCTGCGCGACTTTCCCGACCTCGCCGGCGGCGATGTGAACCAGCGACGAGAGCTGCTTCAGCCGCATCGTGACGGCAGCGGACGACGGGCCGATGCGCCGGCCGTCCGGCATCACCAGCGCCAGCGGCACCGTGAGTTGTTCGAGCTTGCGCTCCAGGACTGCATCAACGATAGACATCGAGAGACCCTCCGTGCGGCGACTGTACAAAATCCAGCCACCGCGCGTGCGATCGCGTCGTCGAAGCCCTCTTGCTAGCGCGCCGCGATGGCCGCCCCCGCGACGTTCAGGCGTGCCGGGCCGGGCAAGGTGCCGGCGATGCCCATGCGGGCCTCGAACGCCGCCACGTCGAGCGCCGGCGCATACAGAAAGCCCTGGTACAGGTCACAGCCGGCCCGTGCCAGAAACTCTCGCTGGGCTTCGTTCTCGACGCCCTCGGCCACGATCTCCAGCCGCAGCGCGCGCCCCATGTGGATGATGGCCTGCACGATGGCGGCATCGCTCTCTTCGGTCGGCAGGCCGCTGATGAAGGTGCGGTCGATCTTGAGCCGCCCGATCGGGAAGCGCTTCAGGTAGGCCAGGCTCGAGTAGCCGGTGCCGAAGTCGTCGATCGCGAGCTTGACGCCGAGCTGCGCGAGCGCCTGCAGGCGCAGCATCGCGTCCTTC
>Ga0307515_10007107_pt1 | contig 22238 bp, 15 predicted proteins | sample 17_EM_MG_FD_194513 | JGI IMG/M metagenome (GOLD analysis project Ga0307515, IMG submission 194513) | Populus trichocarpa ectomycorrhiza microbial communities from riparian zone in the Pacific Northwest, United States - 17_EM | ecosystem: Host-associated > Plants > Roots > Unclassified | place...
CCCTAGGCACATCCCACCGCCACACGCCCCCCCCATCAAAAAACTCCTCCCCCATCACCCTCTGCATCCCCAACTCCCGCCCCGCCTCCCCCCTCAACTCACGCACCTCTTCCACCCACCCCTGCCTGCCTCCCTCCTCACCCGCGCCCTTCTTCTGCACCTGCTGCACCGCGCGCACCAGCCCCTCCAGCACCCCCAGAATATACCCGACGCGCAGCCCCAGCACTGCGCCCAGCGAGAAACCCTCGTCGAAGCCGGCCTGCACGAACTCGGCCTTGCTGGCGGCGATGCCGTCGCGGTAGCCCGCGGTAGTGTAGGTGCGGCGGAGGGCGGGGAGGTCGGTCAGGGCTTCGTGGGTGCGGGGCGGATTAGCGGGATCGAGGGTAGGAGAGGGGGGGGCGGAGTCGTAGATGTCGGAAAGGTGGTTTGTTGGTAGGGGGGAGGGCGGAGGAGAGGCGGGGATGGTGGCGGTGGAGAAGTGGGAGGGGAGTGGGGAGGTGGTGTCGCGGAGCATTGCGGTAGGTAAATGGAGGGAGGTGAAGATACTGCTAGCTGAGGGGAAGGAAACCCTAGGGGTCCTCAAATGGGAAGCTACCGTGGGTGCCGTAAAGCACAGCCGACGGTACGGCGACTTTCTGAGATTTCACGGTAGCGGGTGGATAACCGATTAAGCCATTGACGCTTTGATTGGTTCTTGGGCCACGGCGGCCCCGCATATCGTAGTAATTTCCCCTCTGGTAACCAGCCCACTTTTAAATCCAACAGCGGACAAACACCAGATCAAGGAACGCCGCAATCGTATCGTCAAGTGGATTTTTTCTACTATTACTCCTCAAGTTAGACTCATCCTCCTCCCGGTCAACGCCAATGACCATTGGATATTGGTGTCGCTGGAAATATATTGCAAAAGTGATGGTTTTACTGCCAATGCTTCTGTGTGGGACCCCATGGGCAGACCGACCGCTACGTCCGAACAAACCATTCGTGAAATAAAAGCCATATTAGCATTGTTGTTAAACAACGATATACCTGACCTGCGAAAGGGAACAATCACGACAAATTTTAGGACGCTTAACGTATTTCAGACACAAGCAGACGCGGTAAACTGTGGTATATATGTGCTTTGGTTTGCAAAAAGCCTTATTTTTCATGGAGAAGTACGCAACCTCGCTAAGCCCAGCTTGTTACGTCTGGCATTCTCAAATGAGCTTAAAGTTTTCTTCGACAACGCAGTCAACTCCAAAAACGCAGAACCTCCCTATTCCAGAATTCCCAAGCGTCAGTATCAATTCTGGCCCCTGCCGCATTCTGAATTTGGATGAGTGGAATCCCGAGTGGCATTGCATACCTAGGATGTGTCGTCTTGACGACTCTGCAGCCTTCGCGAGATATACTACGGCTGTTTTATGTTCCCCCGCCAAACGCCCAGAAATCCCATCCGGATTCAAGACGCTAGATGTACTTAGGGTATGTCGTGCAAGCAGCGAGTGGAAGCCAAGGTGGAAGACTCCTAATAATCCATCCGGAAACAATGGTGCCATTGCATTCTGTCAGTGCATGCAACAAGAAATCGCAATCGACTTCGCAACGCCCATTACTAGCATTATCTTTGTCATGAAGAGATGCCCAACACGGAACGTTCCTGCGCTGATCGAGGACCCAGACCAAATAACACATAGTCGCGAGCGATACCTCGTCTACACCGGCCTCGTCAAGATGGCGTTCGTACGGGCGTTTATATGGACGTTCGTATAGGCGTTCGTGTAGGCAATTAATTGATAAATTAATTGATTGTAGAGCCGTTCGTATAGACGATTATAGAGTCTTCCTAGTATATCAGTGCTGCGTGTTAGTAGAGCTTCGAGCAGAGCCTCGCGTAGAGCTTTTGAGCAGAGCTTGAGTAGAGCTCCATGCAGATCCCTGGCAGAGCTCCGAGCAGAGCTTCGAGCAGAGCTTCAAGTAGATCTTTGATAGGGCTTTGAGTAGAGCCTCGTGCAGAGCTTTGAGCAGAGCTTCGATAGAACTTCGAGCAGAGTTTTGATAGAGCTTCGAGTAGAGCTTCGAGCAGAGCTTCGAGTAGAGCTTCGAGCAGAGCTTCGAGCAGAGCCTCGAGCAGAGCTTGGTTAGAGCTTTGAGTAGAGCTTTGATAGAGCTTCTCTATATAGACCTTGTATTTAGGCTTGTTTTTGAAGGCCTTATAAAGGGCTTTATATAGGGCTTTGAGCAGAGCTTTATATAGGCGTTCGTGCAGGCGTTCGTGCAGACATTTGTAGAGACGTTTGTAGAGCCGTTCGTAGGGACGATTGTATGGCGACTAATCGTATGGGCGTTCGTACGGCCGATTATAGAACCTTCCTAGTATATTAGTGCTGCGTGTTAGTAGAGCTTTAGAGCTCCATATAGGGCTTCGAGTAGAGCTTCGAGTAGAGCTTCATGTAGAGCTTTTGCAGAGCTTTGGTGGAGCCCCGTGCAGAGCTTCGTGCACGGCTCCGTGCACGGCTTACCCCTAAGCTCGTCCGCGAAGGTTCTTGCGAAGGGCCCGAGCTTAATTATATTATAAAACTGCCAATCTATACCAATAATTTATATAATCTTTATTTTTAAATTAAGTATATTCTACCCAAACTATTGCCAATATTTTATTGGCTGGAATTTTGCTTATTGAAAACCACGCTGAATTCCATTTTAGTGAAGGGATCAAAAGGGTTATACTCGTCGCCCTGTTCTTCTGGAACAAACATCGCCCCCTCGTCCGGTTCTGCGACGAACTTCTCACCTTTACTGGTATCGACATTCTTACCACTATCAACAGTGAAGTCTGCGGCCCAACTCCCAGAATCTCCTCCTTCTACGGGCTCTGGGGGTGCTTCGTATTCGGCCCACCATTGCTTCCCGGGGTATGCGTTGGCCTCTACTGGTATCAAGAACCCGTCGGAGAGCGCACATGCAAAAATTCCGGTATAGAGATTACCAAGATTGATGACCGTTTTCCCACTACGAATCAGTTGGAGGAGTTCTTGCGGTTGAGTTGATGCTCCCATCCCATCCCCAATGATTATCATACCATCTCTAGCACGCGATATTGCGACGTTGAGACGGTGGCCATTTTCGACAAATCGACGTCTCACACCCGCAGTGGTGACGAGATCGACAATTACAATGCTAGAAGGAAAGATGTATTAATATAAAAACGATTAATGGTAAGCCGTAACTTCTTACCTGCGTTCATCTCCTTGGAAGCTATCGATAGTGATCACGTCGACGAATTGAAGCTGTTCGACCCAGACTCCTTCCGCTTTGAGGATCTTGGACATATGAGTAAATGCATTGATGAATGCTCGGCGCTCAGCTTGATATGGTGTGATGATGCAAATATCGGTAGCAGGGAAGTTAGCGGCGAACAGACTTTCCAGGCAACCGAGTGCGACATCAATGAACGCTGGGTTGTAAGTCGACGTCCCACTCTTTCTATCGACACTGCCCCGAACATCCATCACAACGTAGGAGCAGTTGTCTAAGCCATGCTTTTCTTTCATAAGGGTCTGAAATTTCATGGCATTCTGCCTGGAGTTCACCTCTGTGCCTGGGGCATCCTGGATACGATTGTCGTATAGCTTTCCCCAGATCTGTCGAATCCCAGGGACAGCGCGACGTTGATGTGTGAGCATGATGGATGGCCATTGTAGTCTTTCAACTAATCTGACCAGAGGGGATGTTTTGAGCTGCTCCGAGAATTCATTCTGCGGAGCTTCTGGTGCCGTCGGTTGACCTGTCTTCACCACGTCATCTTCGTGCTTGGTCTCGAAGTCGTCTATGGTTAGCTGGTTGTGAGACACCAGTGACGTGGCAGAAGAGATGACTGTGGGCAGGTTCTGCTTCGGGTCGCCACAGAGCACGAAGGCTTCTGCTTCTGGAAAATTTGCAATTGCCATAATAAGGTCAGGTTCAGTACAAACTCCAGCTTCATCGACAAGGACCGTAGCCGGGCGGAATCCCTTAATAGAACCAAGGTCATCGCAGTTTCCAAGCGTGGTGATGATGACCGAACAGCTCAAAGGAATGTCAGATGCCATCTGTTTAATGGCATCCCGGAATTGCTTTGATCTTGCATTTCCCTCTTCGTCGTTGGGAAACCCAGCCTGGAACTCACTGAATAAATGGCTAAGCTCAATATCTTTGCCACTGTGAAGACGGTCTGTCATCATTCTTGACAATATGTATGGCGCAACCTCCCTCGTGATTCTCCTGTCTTTAGCATAGCTATCGTCTTCGGATCTCATTTGATCGATGAGAAGTTCGAGTGCCAAGTCATCATAGATCATGTCGCCATGGTTGTCGTCTTCGTCGAGGGGGGGTGCGGCCGCTGCAGGGGTGTTCTTAGCAGTAGCAGGCTTGGGCTTGCTAAGCATGGTTGTAAACCTCTACATAGATTTATCATTAGCTTCAACGGATAACAGCCAACCTAAACGTGAAGAAGTGGAGCTAGATTTAATGAAGATGCATGTGCTGGTTAGCACGTACCTTCAATGCCAGAGACAATGCCTCATAGCGGCAGAACAGAAAGTCGGCATGATGCTCGTAGAAGATACGCTTGATCAAGTTTGTCGCAACGTTGCAAGCGTGGTTTGTGACTGTGGCGACCACTGTGACTTTCCCAGCAAATGCGTTTGCAAGGGCCATGTGAGCTAACGTATGTGTTTTGCCAGTGCCTGGCGGACCGATGAGCACCTGCAAGCGGTTGTTTACCTTCGAGGCGTCCTCAAAGACAAGACGTTGGTCGGGACGGAGACTTCCAATAGCGCCGATGGCCTTCTGGGGAAGGTCCTGGTACGGATTGGTCTCCCGAGAAGTACTCATGTCGTTACCAAGGAGAACTTTGGTGATGTCCGTAAACTTCTCTTGGAGTTTTTGAAACCGTGCTAGAGCCTTGAAAAGCTTCCTGGATGGTCTGTCCGAGTCGATAGGGTCTAGGAAGCATGTCGATCCAGAGGACTCTTCGAGATTTCTTGGGTCGCTGATTGCGGGCTTGAAGAAATTCGGAACGTGTGTTCTTTTGTCAAGATTTATAGCCAAGCAGAGATCAAAGAACCTTGCGAAGTAGGGAAGCCCAAGCACTACTCCCTGCATTGATATGTCGGCGTGGATAGCCGTATCATCTGCAAGTGCATCTGTTTCAGGTTGTACTATGCTACCATCCGCCTTGGCTTCATAGGGCCATGTGCGTTCAGCGCTAAGAGCCTTGCCTTTGCCTTTGCCAGTGAACTTTTTCGATATCTTGACCTGGGCAAGTTCTTCATTGATCCCGGATGTTTCAGGATCTTCGTCGAATTCGAAGTCTTGGATTTCATCGGCGAGATTCACACGATCCCCAGGGCCTAGGAGGTGGCGGACTGGATCCTCAGCAGAATCAAGCTTCACGAACGCGAAATACCGACGGAATAAGCCGTCCTCTCGCTTTCTAGTCTTTTGATCTGCCACTAGAACGATTGTGCACGGCTGCTTTTTCATTTGCACAACAATTTCCCGCCTAGCATCCCACTCGCGTTGTACGGCAGTTGCCATTGTTAGAAGGTACTCGTCGAGGGTTCTAAACGCGTCCTTTACTTTCACTCGGAAAATAGGGCCAGTCTCAAGAAGAGTCTCACGCATGATACGCAGGTTAAATTGAATTCTGTGATAGAGGTTAGCGCTATCGGGTCATGTGCAAGTACTGTACTAGTAATGTCCAGGTACGGTGTGAAAGCGAGGTGACAGGGACGTAACAGTAAAGAAAATAAGACTGCAAGAAGGGACTAGACTTGCACTGGCTCTTCCTTGTTCTTGTTGACTTGGTATCTAGCCCGCAGGAAGGTTCCGCGTACGCTGTGGTTCCAGAATACGCGAACGAGTCGGTCCTTTTCATAGACGATGGAATTGTTCTTCTTCATGACAATGAAGATTGCTTTAGCCTTAGACAGTGAGATGAGTTTCTGTTGGACCTCGACACCCACCCCGTGCAGTTTCGCTTGGTGATGAAGCGCGACGATGTGGGGTGGCTTCCTCAGCACCATGCGGCAGGCCATGAGGTACCCTTTCTCAAAGGCTGTGCTTGACTTGGTGTTCTGCTTGAGAGGTAGTGGGAGTGGAAATTCGTCTGGACCGAGTAGGTCGAACATCAAGCCGTCCTTTCGCATGTTCAAGGCAATGTCGTCCGGGTTATAGAACTAGATCTGTTAGCCGTAGCAACCAGATAGCGCGTTGGAGGGACTTACGAAGTATATCCGATGCTTTTGATTCTGTACAAGTCCGTACTGATCGACTTCACAATCGACTGTGGCACGAACACGAAGGTAGGATTCGTACTCAGAATTTACTGAGATCTGGAACTGTAGTGGAGTTGAGACTGAGAACCCGTCAACGTAGAGCATTTTTCTACTGTCGACATCCTGCCACATTATGAAGCATGGACCTTCGCCCTTTGCAAATGTGAACTGAAAGGGGAATATTGGTCAGTAAATGTCACATCTAAACACTTGACAGGTCTTACCTCTCTGGTTTGCGCGGCGTTTTGTGCTTGCTTAGCAATGTCGGGGTACGCATCGCTCTCATTGTCTATTGATGCTTGTGGCTGGTCGGTGTATTCGTTATCTTGATGCTCGGTTGGCTCTAGAGTGTTGGACTCAGTGGCATCATCACCGGTATGTTTGGGTTGGCTGACGTTTCTGCCATCTTGATGATCGGTCGACTCTGGGATGTTGGACCTAGTAGCATTGCCTGTAGGCGCTGGCTGGGCATTCTTGCCATCACCTGAGTCCGTGTAACACATTTCGATGAGATGTTAGTAATGGGTTGTGAGAGATATTGAGGGTTTCGTGAGTGAAACTACGCAAACCCGAAAAAAAGAAGAGAGGAAGAGGAGCAGCTTTGAAAAGTGAAGAAATAAGTCTCGCCAGATCAGGCGGCAGAAATATTATATAGGCCCAATAGAATTCTCAACGATGACGCCATCTCATTTGTATGCTCAAATTTCAATTCACTCCATTCACTCTCATTCTTGCGGCTTGAGCCGTAGTGACGTACCGTTAAAACGGGACATGTCTCCCCATATACTGGTAAGAGTGCAACTTTGTCATATTGGGCTAACTTAGATGTATTTATATGGCTCACCGCATGCCTATTTAGCTTGCACACCCAGGAAAGTACAATATATAACAATAATACGTCCGATTTTGTTTGGTGATCTTCCGAATCTAGAATTGTCTCGGGAGTTGGGAGTGGTTAATTCGCTTGGGCGGGAGCTACATAGTCTCAGGCATCAGACTGGCCCGAGCGTAGCTGGGCCCCTTTTGCTGAACGTCATCTGGGTACCCCGACTGTTTTGTCTACATAGCGCGTTCAGGGAAATCTCGCAACGACAAAGAAGGGATATTCTATTGCATTATTCTTCGTATTCCCGGCCACCGGGTCCTCTCATGCCCAACCCCTTTGGCCCGACTTGATTATATACGATGGAGTATGAAGCTTGTCCCGTGTTTAAGTCCCACCTAGAACTGTTAACGAATTTCTTATTTGTTAACCATTCCTTCGTACCTCTAGTCCAGTTAATGACGAATGCGCTCTCATGCCGTTAACTTCAATGACTTCTGGGAGTAAATAGTCCTCTGATGACCTGGTGTCTCTAAATTGCACGTTTATCCATGCGCGTGCAATGTCCTGGATCGGCTTGGCTGGGTCGATCCAGAAGAACATATCCATGGAACTGAAACCGAAAACACTGCCTCGAATGAGACTCATGGTTCGCGGGAGGACTGTTGGCAACATATATCGTATTACAGGCAAGCGCACGGTGGACTCCAAGGTAGAATGTTTCGCCTTGCCTTTCTTCTAACCCCCACACTCTTGATTCATTCGGTCGCGCATTCAATATCACCTGTCCCCATCTGTTCCTCGCTTCCTCTTCCTCCGCTGCCATGCGAGCTGCCTCTGCCGCACGTCCTGGTACTTCTCCTGCTGCCCTGCGAGCTATTTCTGCCGTACGTGCTGCTCTTTCTGTTGCGAAAACTGCCATGCGCCCCACCTCTTCTGCTGCCGCACGCCGTTCATTTTCTGGAATCAACTCGGCCAGCTCCCTATCAAATCGGCAGCATCTTAAGGGACATGTCGGGTTTTCTGAATTCCGGGCCCATGGGTTGAGACAGTTCCTGTGGTACGAATGGTCGCATAGGACGATTTTGCCGATGCGCTCCCCGATTCTGACAGCTTGTTGACATATCACGCATACAAAAGTCTCGTGATCACTCTGGAAGTTATAGTGTTGGACTGAGGACATGGCCATGGCCATGGCTATATGCTGGGCGGATTTTCTGGTGGAAGGAGTCAGCTGAAGGCTCACATGCAGTAGATTAAAGTTAGATACCTGGCTTGGATTTGCGCGTTCCAGGGAGTTAACTGGAGCAAGCAAATACGCAAACCCGAGAGAAAGACGGCTGGTCAGCTTCGACGCCTAGGGTAGAGAGCTTGATTGCCGAGACCTCCTCGATTAGTAACTGCTGCTGCTGTGGCATGACTTCACTCAATCTCCCATTCTTCCACTCTCCTTGGGCTTGCGTATTTGCTTGCTCTAGTCATCTTCTTCTCTTTCGTCTCACGAGCACTCCACATATTCGTACACTTCTCGCTTCAAAAAAGAAATGCCTTCAGTCGAAACTACTAAGCTATGGCAGGTAGGTTTATTATTTGATGGAAGCCTCACAGTCACTCATGCCTATGACAGTTAGTGGTCGACCCGAAAGATCGCAGGGACAAAGCACTTTAGAAGAAGCTTCAGAAAATCGTAACTGAGATCGAGTCTCTTGGCGGTAAAGTCATTTTTCGCTGTCCTGAAGGTCGAGCTATTGAGTGAGCAGCGTTTTACATCATAATATATAGTCTCTAACTCTCGGCCTAGTATTGAGCTCCCAACCGACGCCGCCTTTACACTCGACTCTACAATATTCACAATTTACGAAACCGAGGACGATGACGACGACGATAATGATGACACTGAAAATGAGAGCGCTGTGGATGGAACGCCTGGTAATGGGGACTTACCAGGCGGCAGTTGAGCCATAGTGGATGGAAGTGGAGGCGATGGTAAACACGTAGCTGGCAACAATGAAGGTGTAGTAGATGCTAGTTGAAGCACGGCGACAACCGGACATAATGTCACGGATCTCTGGGAGACCGAAGCAACATAGGGTAACGGGATCATCAGATGTGTCTGTGGCTGCATCATGGATATTATCGGTATAGCTAATGTATACTATGGTTAAGCCCATAGCATGTCTATTGTAAGCATCCAGCAAGAAGCTATTTACTTTAGCTACGTGAAAATAGAAAAACTCGCCAGCCTCATTTGTGAAAAATCCTAGCTAAGTATGTACTGCTGTGCAAGTCATGTTATATTTTTCGATTCGGAATCATGGCCAGTGATCTTGTTGGATTGGAGTGGAGTGGATTTGACCCCCAAATCCACTCCATACGCCAAAAAGCTGGTGGAGCTCCAGGACTCCAATGCAGCTCCAAATCAAATATATACTATAAATAGTAAGTCTTGGCAACGGGTGGGTGTTTAGGTAAGAGAGGAAGATTCAATCAAGCTTACCAAATAGAGCCCAGATCGCTCAGTCTAATACAGAATCTCCCTTATCTTCTACCTCAATCGCCTTAATATCCTTAATATCCTCAAAGGCAGCACATGCATTGATGTTTTTGGTGCTCTGATTGGTTGATCATTGTGTTCATATTATTCTAGAATACAGGAGGGGATCGCTGACTTTATACCCAGTCTCGATCAGGGGCTTGCAGTACTAACAAATTCAACACTCCCACTCAGGAATGCGAGCTATAGTCTAGCTATTGCTCTTTGGTAGCAGTTATATAAATAAAGTCGATAGTTCCGATACGCCTAAAAACCCGTTATATCTCAGGGAAAATCGCAGTGTATTGTTAGCTGGAAAACATAAACCAGCTCGTATCTTAGCATCTTTAGGCAATAAAAACCCCCCTATATTAGGAGGGAAAAGCCTAACCTGCCGTGTCTTCTTATGCCTGCTCTAGCCCAATTACCTTCCTAAATCTCTTAAACTTAATCTTGTCTAATGGCTTTATTAAGCCATCGGCTACCTAATTCTCTATCCCAATATACTAAAGCTCTATAGCTCCCTTGCTAACCTTATCTTATATAAAATAATATTATATATTAATATGCTTAGTATAGGCATAAAATTGAGGGTTCTTCGCAAGTGCAATAGCGCCTTAATTATCGCAGTATATAATTATCGCTTGCGCTTCATTTGCTGTTTTAGGTTATATTTTGTTAAGTAGTCGTCGTAGCCAAATAGCTTCTTTTATAGCGTTCGTCTGGCCAATATATTTAGCCTTACACAATAATAATATAACAGTTGACTGTAGTTTTAAGGACTAGCTAATTACTGCACTTCCTACATTAAAAACGTAGCCTAAAGTTAATTTCTAAGTATTATAGTCTTCTACCTAATTAAAATTACTATAGCTAGATAGTGCTGCTAATAGACCCTTAAAGATAAGTATATAGTTAACCGTTTTCTAAAGGTATTAGAAGATTTGAGTTACTATAGCCTTATGTGCTTACGTAGGTTTTATAGCAAATTAGCTAATAACTAAGATAGCGTAGGTGATATTAGGGCAGGTTCCCAGTATAGCGTATATAAGGGAGCCTACGGCACTCTAATACCATTTAATATTGGCTATCTTTAGCTTATACTTAGCTTCTGCTTTCTATAGCCTTATATGCGTATTAATTGGCGTATTATATTTCTTATTATAGTCCCATATTCTAAAGTCATATAGCACTTTCTTAAGATAGCTTTGCTGGCTTAGCTTTAGGGTTCGGTTTTATTAATATCTTATTACCTCTATTCTAAGGTAGTACTTATAAGGGCCTAGGTCTATCATATAAAAACGCTTACTTAGCTTTGCTTTAATTATAGAGATATTAATCTTAGATGGGCCAACTATAAGAAGGTTGTTAATAAAGACTGCAATATATATACCTTTACTATTATAGAATATACAGTTATCGGCTATAAGGGGTTTAAAACTAAGGGTTTTAAGGTAAGCTATAAGGGTAAAATACTAGACACGCGGTAATTGCTTTAGGCTATAAAGTGCCTTATTTAGCTTATAGACCTTATATAACTCCCTAATAGCTCCTATTCCTTTAGGTTGCTCTATATAGATTTTAGTATTAATATCACCGTAAAGAAAAGCCGTTTTAACGTATATTTATTTAATCTTAAGGTTATTTGCTACCGCGATTATAAATAGTAGCTTATAGCTTATTGGCTTAACAACCGAGGTAAAGGTCTTATAATAGTTAAGGCCTTCTTGCTACTTAAAACCTCTTACTACCTATCTTAATTTATATTGTAGAATCTCGCCATTTAAGCCGCGCTTATACTTATACACCTATTTACTAGTTAATACTGCTCTGTCTTTTAGTCGATTAACTAGGTCCTAAGTATAGTTTTTAGTTAAGGAGTTAACCTTATTTTCTATTAATTTCTCCTACTGCTTTATATCCCCTCCACTAATAGCTTCTTTGTATATTCGTGGTTTATAGGGTTCTAAGCTGTCTATATTTATAATAAGAGCAATAAAGTAGGGCTTATTAGTTATAGTAAGTAGTACTCGTTTAAGCGGGTAATATATAGTTGCCTTTATAATTCGTAGATGAGGTTTTTATGCTGGTGTCGGCACTAGCGTATAGTCTTCTCTAGGTAAAGGCTCTCTTTCTAGGCTAGGAGTGTCCTAAATTATCTTATTATCCCCCTATAAGTTAGGCGTGAGATATATAAAAAGTATTAATAAGTGTTATCTTTTAGCTAAAGGCTTAGATGCTTCTATATTATTAAGGCCTCTCTTTTTAGCTATAAATTGTACAAATAACGCCCGGATTAATTGTCCGGTAGTAGTAACAAGTTAGTAAATATAATTGCCCTTATAGCTAAAAAGCGTATATTTAACCGCATTATCCTTCTATTTAGAGCGGATTCTTTTTAAAGCTAAGCACTTTATGCCTAGTATGTGTATATGTTAGTAGTAAGGATTATATCTATACTAAGCTTGGTATAGTGTTGTCTAAAGCCTTAATTAGAGAGTACGTATTCGGACGTAGTTCGCTATACGTACTATTTCCGGCCAATATTCCTATAACAATCCCAAGAGCTTTAGGAAAGTTTTAGCCTTATTCTAGATAATATATCTAAGCTTTTTAGCAGCGCCATTTTATTATAGATTTCCTAGGACTATAAATTCTGGCGTAATACCTAAGAGAAAAAGGTATCTTAATATAGCTTTAGACGTGTATTCTCTACTATTATTAGCTTATAGCCGATAGATCTTATAATCTAGTTATTTATAGTGCTGTTTAAAGTTTTTAAAATAATTAAATATATCGGCCTTAAACTTAATATAATAGGTAACTAAGAGTTGGGTTACGTTATAGAGGAATATAATAATAAATCGGGAGCTATTAAGTCTAATCTTAAATAGCCCTAGAACGTCTAAGTAGATAAGATCTATAGGAGCCTCTCCTAGTTAGATATAGCTATTATAGGGTTTTAAGCGTAGCGTAGATATTCCATATGTCTTATAGGGGGTAATTTTAGGGATTAGCTTAGTAAGGTCGATCTCTTCTATTATTTTAGCCATTTTAAGTAATATGCTTTCCGTAATATAGCCCAGATAGTTATACCAAACTTATAGTGTATTGGGGTTAATCTCTATAGAGAGAAGGGCTAATTACTATTCGAAGGTTATATTAAGGAACCAGTATCCGTTTCTGCTTATCGCTATAATTATTCTTTTTCCTATTCTAATCTTATAGCTATCCTTTAAGAATTAAATATCTGCGCTAACCTTAAATAGTTGCGTAACAGAGATTAAGTTAACTGCGTAATTAGGTATATAGTAAACGTTAGTAAGATAAATTAATTAAGATTTACCTTTAATTTTATATCGCAGTTTAACTATCCCTCTACCAATAGGTGCGCATAATATTCCTCCTAGACCCCTAATATAGGCAGAAGATTTAGGGATAGCTTTATAGCTAATAAAGTGTTCTTAGGAGTAGGTAATATAACGGAAGCATCCAGTATTAATAGCCTATTAGGTGTATAGGAGGTTACTAGTATTATTATTAGCTGTTATTCTAAAGTGTGTAATAAGGCCTATAGGGTTATCTGACTTATTATCATCCTTATAGGTTTTCCTCTTTTTACTAGATAGTCCGCGATATCCCTTTCTAGCCTTAGCCTACTGTTTTAAATACGGATATAATATCCAGCATTTCTCCTTAGTATAGTAGGACTTATGGCAGTGCGTATAATAGGGAACTTTAATATTTCTAGTATCGCCAGTTACCGCAAGCGCAATGCCGGTTGTTGTAATGGTTATCATCGCCACAGATACTATTAGTGTAGTCACGCTTTCCTCCTATGCCAATATACGCTCGTATCCCTTAGCCTTAAGTACTACTAAGTTAAAGTCAACCTCATCTCTATTGTCATCTAGAAGTATCTAATTATTAGTAGTAAATAAAGTATAAAAGATACTATACGCCGACCCTAGGCCCTATAGGTATCGTAGAATCACTAGTAGCTTTAGGATTATAACTCCTAACTAGGCCAGTTAATTTTAAAGTTTCTTAACGGCTTTGGTATAATCCTCAATACTCTTATAGTTGGCTAGAGAAATAGTAAAGAAACAATTAGAGAGATCGCGGAAGGTACCATCGCCTTAAGGTTTATAGTTCTTTTTAAGAGTCTTATAGGCAGTATAGTAGTTGCTTATTCTATTAATTATTTACTTAGCGTTATAATTAGATCGAGCTCTTATAGCGTATATAGCAAACTTATATTTCTTCTTCCATTCGGCTAAGGGGTTTACTAGCATATCCCTATAGTCTTCTAGCTAGTTAAGCTGACTTCCCATAATTAGGAAGGTTTTAATACCGTTGGAAAAGTCTAGCTAATTATCTACTCTATTAAAAAAGGGTACTATAGCCAAGCTATAGCCTCCCTTTATTTCGGCTTATGCGTTTACCATAATATTATAGTATTAAAGGAAAGTAATAGATAGTTTATAAAATCAGAGTTGGATATCCCAAGTCCCGTTCTAAAAACTATATATATAGCAATTTTGTTAAGAAATTTTGACTAGTATAACTTTAGTTCACCTATACGGCCTCGCCAACGGCGTCTCTATCGGTTTCTCCATATAATATTCCTTACGGACATCGCCGCACCTATTAATAAATAGCGTATCTATAAGATAGCTATTGTTATAGGGCTTATTAAAGTAGGTTTTACAGCTTGCTAAAAAGACTATTAAATGTCTTGTTATTAGCCCTCGTTCTAGGCTCTTCTAATTTAAGGCCGGCCAGTCCAGACCTCTCCCTATATTATTAGGAGCTGTCTTTACTGTGTTTCCCTAGTCTAGAGTATACGGTAATACCGAAGGCGTTATCAGGAGATTAAAAAGATTGGTGGGGTAAATATCAGACTTAGCTTAGTCAGCGCCCTTCCGGGCTCATAACCTGATGTTTTTGGTGCTCTAATTGGTTGATTATTGTGTTCATATTATTCTAGAATACAGGAGGGGATCGCTGACTTTATACCCAGTCTCGATCAGGGGCTTGCAGTACTGACAAATTCAACATGCATTGTCGTCGCTATCTTTCTTATTATCCAAATCTAGCTCAATTAGGTCACTTGGCTCCGCCAGAGTATCCTCCTCTGCTACTGCTGCCGCTGCTTTCTTTTAGCTGTAGATTCTCATCCTAAGCCATATTGGTACGTACATCTCTTTATATGCTTTAGCTTCTTTATTAAGGCGTTACAATGAATATAGTTTCAACCCTGCAGCTTTGTATCGTCAATCTTTAGATTAATTAATTTTAGGGTGAGAGTAACTTCGTTAGAGCGTGGAGCTGGTTAAACCGATAGAATATTATTCTATTCTGGAGGGAGCCAAATACAACACCACGATGGTAAATGTAGATAAGCAACAGCAGAAGCGACGGCGCAGGAGAGTGAGCGGGCGTCCTAGATTCTATGGCTAGTACACTGCTTACCAGACGAGTCAGCGATAGATCCGTAGAGCTGCCGATTGGATTTGTGTCGTGCACTGACCCCTTAGCGCTCTATTCCTCCTCAGCCTTACTTCGAATTAGGTATAGATCCGGAGCTCCAAGAGCCAAATCAACCTCAGATCCACTCCAATCCACCAATCAGAAGCTCCATCCAAATCCATATCAAGCCTCAATCCAACCAGGAGCTCCAAATAGACCCCACTCCAACAAGATCACTGATCATGGCTAAACTTCAAATGAATGTGAGGAGTAGATGGTTGTGTAAAATCGTATTCTATTTTGGTTGAGGATGTTGTTCGTAGATGCTATGGCCTGCAGTAGAGTCATTGTTAGCGGTTGTATATGACTGAACTTTACCAGCGGGTTTACCTTTGGTCTACTGTAAAGTTGGTAGGGCATCCCAGCTAACTGCAGGCCGAACAGGACGATTGGAGTAGACGCGTTTTCGCTTTGAAGACTTGATCCCGAGGCTGTGGATGGGCACCTGGACCTGATCTGGATGCTTCGGAAAATCCGGACTTTCGGCGAAATATTTGTGGAAGACATCGCGGAAATTGTACCTCACCAGCTTGTCGTGGACTTCCTTCGTGGCTTTACGAACACGGGCGTTCGGATGCTTTTGCCTGCGCGCATTTTCACGACGAGGGGCTAGATAATACTCCCATGTGTCCATTGCTGCCTCGCCGACAGTCACAGCCATGATCTTCTTCATGATGGGATGGTTGAAGTTGGCTTCAATATCGATCACCTCTGACAGATAATGGTAGAAGGAAGCGGAAACATCACCTGTCGTCCTGCTCTTCCAGAGCGCGCCCCACTGCTCCGGATACATATCGACGTAGTAAACCGGTGCTGGAGGGATATGATGAACCACGCTAACAAAACTGGGGTCTTGGAACGGATCGAAGTCGATAACCTTGAGGATAAGCCGGTCACAAGAGGAAACATATTCTTTGTTGACATTATAGGAGCGCTTGCCAGCTGACGTTGCGCAGCTGGCAGCGATAGGTGCGAGCTCGGCTTTTAGTTTGAAGCGTTCTTACGTGACTGGAAGGTCGTCTCAAGATCCGTAATGATCTGGAGACGATGAGCTTGGCCCACTGCATCCTCTCCTAGTGGAACAATCAAATGGTTTAGACGTTCGTGGCGTAGGTCCTTCAGGTAGGCAAAGAAATCGTGAATCAGGACCTCGCTTTGCACCTTTGAAATCATCAGCTCGTGCGCACACTCATAAAGGGAAACTCGCCCAGAAGGGGAACCATTTCGTCAGAGGCTTGCGCAAGTCAGGCAAACCTACGAATTTGTTGGTCGTGAGAAATTAGTGGTTAGAGGTCACGACGGGCTCGTGCACGCTACGGGCTCGTGCACGGTTTGATCACGCATTATTACCAACTTCAAAAACTCACAACTCCACTAAATATTTATAGATTTCTACCAAATTAAAATCAGAGAGTCTTTTGGTGTTGCGCTTTCATTCTATTGTAATCACAGAGTCGCCGTGCCATTTGGGGGGGTTGCGCATTTGTTGAGGCCGCCTAGAGACCACCTTCTTAACCCCATCCTCTACCTCGTACTCCTCCTCAATAGAAGCCTCCTCTAGAATAGTGAATACAACCTGCTTGACCTTCTGCCTCTCCTGCATCAATCTTCTCTCCGCTTTAAGCTGTGCGTTAAACTCTTGTACAAAGCGAGCCTTATCTGCAAGGCGCTTTTTCTCTTGCTCAGCATCCTCCTTATGCTTTTGCTTAGTAGCTTTACTAGCCTTTGCTATTTCATTAATTCTTTGCTTGTCTTCCTTTGCCAGCTGCCTCCGTACCTTATCCTTTACTTTGCGAACTATATTAGCTTCCTTAGTATCCTCTTTCTCTTGGTGGAGCTCTCGGGCCTCCCGCACCTTATTAGGTAAGTAGACAATAGCTCTACCACCTTTATTTAATGCTAGAATCTGAAAGAGATTCTTCTGCCTCTTCCTCTTCCTCTGTTCTATCTTGAAAGCTTCCTAATAGCCTTAAATGCGGCTTTAAAGAAGTATATTAGTTGCTATAAGCTCATAAATATCCCGGGTGAGAGCCCTCACCCGTCTATTAGTCTTAGATCGAACTACATCCTCTACCACCTATTTTAGCCAGGTTTCTATCTTCTTCCAATTACCAGCTATAAGGATTAAGCCTGTGGAGTTACTAGAAGATGGTCTCTCTTTATCTTCTTCCTTCTTGGCGTTAAATTGCTCTAATACCGCATTAGGGTCCCATAGGTGTATACCAGTCTTTTTCCATCCACTAGCTATATTCTTTAGTATTATAGCCTTCTCCCATACTACCCAAAAGGTCCTAAAGAAGTCTCTCTTTGTAAAGCGTGAGAGTCCTTTATAATTTGCAAGGAACTAGTTTAATTCGTCTAAATAGTAAATGGCTAGAGGAGAGAAGAGAGAGACGTCCAAAGGCTGAAGCCGGTGAGTTAAATAAGGAGGATAGATAGCTAGGAGAATCCTATGGTTGTCGCAATACTTAATGAACTTCATATTTACATAAGAACCGTAGCTATTAATAATAAGAAGCCTCCAATCTCTTTTAGCCTTTGCCTTTGTCTCTTTATTAAAGATCTTTAACCATTAAAGGCTAAGGTCGTCATTGGTCCATCTAGAAGGTATTGAGGTAAAAAAGCAGCTATATTTATTGGGGTTAAAATCCTCTAGCCATGTATCTTAGATATTATTTATTATAGCTTAATAGATAAGAGTTGGTGTAAGTGCCGTTTGGTCTGCGCAGATGGCTGCTACTACTATAATCCACTCTCTATTTCTATCCTAAATAATATTTTGCATTCTTCCTAACTCAAAGGCACTTCTACTAAAGATCCTCCGCTTCTTTTTTATATGACCAATAAGGAAGCCCTTTTTATCCATATTCCAGGTATTACCTGGCTTAATATCGTATTCCTTTATCTTTCGTCCTAAAAGCTTAAAGTAGAGGCTGTAATACAGCGCTAAATTAGCCCTCTTCCTAGATTTATTAATAGGAAGAAGGTATCCTAATTGGAGCATTTTTGATTTCTGTTTAACCTAGCGTAAAGCCTAGTTAATTCCTAGCATTCTTCCAGCTATTTCTGAGGCTAGATTTCGCACCATCTAATGCGAAGGGGGCAGCCCCATTTTAGATAAGTCGTTAATGCGATTAATAAGAGCCCTTTCCTGCCCAGGGGTGAGAATCTTTTGAGAATTGTAGCCATTGACCTTGCTGCCCGTCTTGCCATTAAATCGCTTTGAGAGGGTGCTTCGGTTGACCCCATGCTTATCTGCCATAGCCTGGATATTCTTTTTCTCTTGGAGGTGAAGCTCCGCGATCGCATCTTTAATTTTACCCATTTTTTATTGAAATCTGTTGAATATTGGTGGGGTCGTGTGCGTTGCAAGATGAGCGGTGAGGGTTGATGAGCGTGCACGAGCCCGTAGCGTGCACGAGCCCGTCGTGACCTCTATCAACCAAATCAGAACATCATTTTAAGAATTAGCAGAGATATAGAAATGTAGTTACTAACCAACCATGCGGTTCTGCCGGGTAGTAGACCACGCCGTATACTGCGTATTGTGCTTGCTGAATTCATAATTTGTGGTGTCGACCGACATATCGGTACATATTCTCATGCTCTTGCCAGATAATTGGTTAAAAAAGAACATATGCACCTGTGAAACTGTCAGGCTCGAGTACATGATTCCGCAAGGTCAAACAGAACCTACCATAGCATTCTTCTTTCGAACTTGTGGTCCAATGTCATGACTGACAGAATTGGCAGTTTTAGACTGGCAAAAATAGCCAGCGTCAATTGCATTCACGGATGAATGTCCATATCCATAAACGGCTTCTCCACTCTCGAATAGATACTCAAAAGGTGGCGGAAGCGACGGGAGAGGACGATTCTTGATAATAGTGCCATCGTGTCGACCTGAATCAGGTTATCTTGTCACCGACTCAGCTACCTCTATTGACTCAGTCATTGGCTCGGTCACCTAACCCGTCTTGACTCGGTCACCTACCCCTTGTTTCCATTGCCACCAGACTTGCTATTAAGCAAGCAAGCCAAGCCGGAAAGCCTTAGCTTGCTGGCTTGAAACTTTTCACACCCAAAGCTGGCTTGCTTGGCTTGATAGGTCAAACAGTCGGCTTGCTTGGCTTGCTTAAAGGCTTATTTAATTTTATATAGAAATTTTAGAGTAATATACAAAATCAAGCCTAAGCCACCGATTTGGCTAAAAAGCTCCTCCGCAGCCCCAATTTGTAGTCATTGTAATATAAGATTATATAGAGATAACGTAATAAGGAAGCTCGCGTGGCCGAGGGCGTCTATCGCGAGGCTTGGCATAGTGGTGAGGAAGGCTATAGTAGGAAGGCTTTAGTAGGGAGGAAGATCCTACTAGTAACTCCAACGGTTAGCTACTAGTTATACTAATCATGGTAAACTTACTACCTTATCTACTAGATTTTTTAAAGCCCATTCTTAAATAGCTGCGATTATACTATAAGGCAGTAATAATATCAGGGCAAAGCTTCGAGCGACGTGGCTCTAGTAGATTACCAGCTTCACTAAACGCCCGTTTACAGTTATTGCTTATAGCCGGTATAGTTAATATATTAAGAGCTATCTATACAAGCTTTGGCTAGGTCATTCGCTCCTGCCACCAGTAGAGTATAGGGTCGTTCGCTAGTAGGTAATTGTCTAATAGTAGCGGCAGAGTCTTCCAAGCTTCGTATTCGTCCAACACGTTAATAAAGCTTTAAGCCACGCGGCTGGTGTTAGTACAAATATAATTATCTCTAGCTGACAACACGTGCGCGCGTCTTAACGGTAGATAAGCTAAAGGAGTATTTAAGGAAGAACTTAGTTGCTCTATATATTAAAGCTAAAGCTTCTTAAAGGACGCGTTACCTTTAATTAACCACTCCAGGTAATCTGCCTATGCATTTTAGCAGAAGAGCTTATACTAAGGATATAGTAGAACAGCTGCGTAGTAGACGGGTATATTATTAAACTTCTTAAAATACTTCTACAGCTTTAGCCAGCTATAATTAAGGTTAATCGCGTAGTAATTCTTAATTGCGTCTTAATCTAGGTAGTTATCTAAAGTTACATTAACTACGCAATCCTTCTTCTCTTTAAAAAGCTTAAGCAGCCAATTAAGTATAGGAATAACCTCCTAAATCACTCTATATAGGCCCAACCTGCCTCTAGCTTTAAGCATCTTTATAGCATCTTAAATTAGTAATAGGATCTTAATATAGTTATTAATAACACCCCAGTTATAATCATTTAAGGCACTAGCTACTATAATAGGCGGTAGTAAAGGGACCTTCTTTTACCTAGTGCGTAGAGGAGCTGCTTCCTTCTTATATTTATTAATTATATATTATATAATTAAGTTAATTAGACCGTGGAGGACGACAGCTTATAGAAAGGCATTATAATAACTATTCCACCTAATCTTAACTAGCTTTACTACTTCTAGTATTTTAAAATTAGGGCTCGGTAAGGCCTCTTACTTAGCCTTTTAGTAGGATTTAAATAGTTAATAAAGCTGCGGTATATTAATAGAATTAAGGATATTAATAAGGACGCCAAGGGGGCCTTCTTTTTACCATTCTTTAAGGAAACGTTCTTTATCCTATGCAGTAGAAGTTAGTAAGTAAGCAAGAAGATAATATTAACTCACTAACTTACTGGTATGTTCTCTTAATCGTTCTTATACGCGTCTTTATCTTTTCTAAATATAATTAACTAAGCGATAAGATTAAGTGTATAAGCCACGCACTAAATACGCCAATCGTCCTTTCTAAAATTAAAGACGGTAGCTAGATAATCTAAGTAGGTGTTATTATTTCCAGCGTTATCAGTAACAAAATAGCTAAGGCTCTCTTTAGTAACTTTAAAATAAGCCAGAACGTCACTAATTACCGCGGTATAGTTAATTCCAGTATAGCAACTAAGTTGCTCTAGTAGAGCAATTAAGTAGTTAATAACTCTGCCCTTATAATTAAGATAATAAACGCAGACGCCAGTAAGTAAGTGCTTACCGCTGCGTATAGTCTAGCCATTAAATAAGAAGTAAAGCTTTAAGCGGGCGTTCGCAAGTTCATTATATACAGCTAGTTAGTAGGCTTTATAGTCGGCTATTACATAGACGCGAATTAATTAATAGTTCTTCCAAATATAGCTCTCGGCGTTAGAATTCGCGGCAGCTATTATACTATAGAAAGTAGGTATTTCAACCTCTCGTAGAGGGTAATTATTTGCGGTTATCCATTTAATTACTAATTACTTAAAGCGCTTTACGTTAAAACCGCCAATAAACTTATTTATAAGTCCCTAAAAAATTATATGCCTATTATAAAGAAGTTCTAGAACTATTGCCTTGCGCTTCTTTATCTTAAATATAATCTCGCCATACTTATTATATCCGTAGCCTGTTCTATTTTCTATAAGGTGTCTCTTAAAAGCAAATATAGCTATAGTAATATTAAATCGGCTACCTAGTATAGAGTACTGATAATAATACACGCACTCCTAATATATTCGCTTACTAACATAATATTAAAGCTAATATCCATACTTATAGATAAAGCTAGGGTTCCTTTCTAAAGCTTTATATGGTCGCTAGTAGGCTTTAAGTTAGTCCCAGTTAATACCGTCGTAATTAGTCTTATTATTGATCTCATCTGTAAAGAAATTGTCATCAGGCGCGACGTCTTTAGATAGTATAATTATTAGTATAGGCTCGGCTATCGCGTTTAGATTTGCTTTAGTAAGGTCCTAAGGCATAGCTAATAAAAGAAATAAAAGAGAACGAGTAAATTAGTAACGTTATTAGGGGGGTATAGTAAGGAAGACTTCCTAGAGTATAGACGTGTTAAGAGCTTAGCAGAAAAACAAGTTAATTAGGCTTAGTGGTTACCTAAATAGTCCTGTTTGCTCTATTTACATACTCAAAAATCTTTAACTACAACACCAAAAGTCTATTACGAACTTTAGGTCTCTACAAAAATTATATATATATATTTCCTATCAAGCGGGCAAGCAAGCAAGCAAGCAAGCAAGC
>Ga0307515_10007108_pt1 | contig 22233 bp, 28 predicted proteins | sample 17_EM_MG_FD_194513 | JGI IMG/M metagenome (GOLD analysis project Ga0307515, IMG submission 194513) | Populus trichocarpa ectomycorrhiza microbial communities from riparian zone in the Pacific Northwest, United States - 17_EM | ecosystem: Host-associated > Plants > Roots > Unclassified | place...
ACGCGACGCGTGGTATTGACGCCGGGCGCGGAGTAATCCGCCACCGGGGTGTCTCTGACGGCTCTGACGGAGCGCGTCCACTCTGACGGAGCCATTCCGCCCGGACGGAAATGTTTTTTGCTGATGTGGGTTTTGAATTGGTTGTATTTTATTCATAGTATTCTGGGACATCACGCATGAAGCATTTTTGCAACTCCTGGTTTGTAAGGAACCTCCTTGTGATGGTGGTGAGGCTCAGTAAGTTGGCTGAAAGTATCGTGAGCTAACACACGCCGCTGCTCAGGCTCATCACCAACTTACATCCCTTTCTACAGTGTATACTTCACTCCTCCCGTGTCGTCATCAATGCCAGGGAAGACCCCTTTCCGTTTCCCCGAATTTTGATGCCGAAAGCAGTTCATCTCAGACTTCTGGCGACTTAAACATATCTCATTACACCATCCTGAACACCTTCATGTTGCATGACAGAAGAATCTGATTATCCGCAACAGGCCCCGACGAGTTGAACCCGCTCAGGATCGCTGATTCAAAGCGAACACAGATTCAGTCGAAGACTTGGACGCGTTTCCCTTCCTCGAACACATTTAAAACATCGCAGACTCGGAGTCTCAACCACCGCCACCTCTGCTGCCGCTGGAAATATACCCCAGCGCCGGCGCTCCGCTGATTGATTACATTGCTGAGTCATGGGAACAAGAAGCTCAGGGCTGCCGTCAGACGATCATAAAAAAGAATCCTTCCTACCAGTTCGCGACGCGTGCAGAGTACAATTATATGCAGTGTGGGATCAAGAACAACGGCATGAAGACGCACTATGACAATGTGCTGAAGGAAGAAAACACCGCTCTGCATTTCCCAAGCTTCAACACGGAGGATGGCGTCCAGAACCTTGTGGCTAGCATGGCTGATAAACAGGCTCTCAGGGAGTGGGAACTACACACTCTCGAGGAGATGAGATGGAATGCCAATCCCCAAAGCTATATCAAATACTGGAGTCGAGATATCATCAAAGGCAGCAGATGGTTGATGCAGCAGCCAGCCCACGCCGAGCATCTCATTTTCGCCCCTGGGCGTTACTTTAACAGCTATATGCCCCAGAAACACCTCTATACCGAATGCACACTGCGGACTTGTGGTGGGAGACACAGGTAAGGAGAGATACTCGAGGATAATAAGATTCTGATCGAGGTTTAGTCAACGCTCAGAGTGGGTGGGGGATACACTGGTTTCCTTGATCTTCATGTCCGAGAGAACACATCTCCCAAATTTTTCTGGCGACAAGAAACAGTGCCCTGAATTTATGAGTTTTGGCAATCTATCTTCGAAGATCCGCCAGATGCCCTCAATGCACTGCTTCGTAATGGTCGCTCTCTTACTGTTTGCAATGAAGAACCGCGATAGTCCTCAGAAGTGGCTCGATGCGCAGTGGCAAACAAACTGAGAGGTGCTGAATGATGTACTCGGGTGGCTACTCCAGCCACTCACCTTTGAACAAAATCCCAGCGCCGGGTGCGGGTATTACAACATTCTCTGTTCAGATGGCAACTTCAGGCGTTGCAAACTGGTTTTAGCAAGCTGGCTTCCTGTGTGCCCAGAGTATAGCGACCTACATCATGTCGAGCGGCCTGTCTGTTTTTGGTGCGAATGTCCACAGAATTAAGTTGGAGATTATCTGCATACTGACAAGCTACACCCTCGGCGAGATCACAACCTATATAGAATGATCAGCGATGCCAACACCAAGGCAGTGGATACCGAACTCTCATCGTGCCATGTTCAACCAGGATTCAGCGTTGTTCGACATATTCACTGTATTGTGAACGACCTCCGGAAGCCCGACCTTCTCTATACAATGCAGATCGGCATGCTTGACCACCTCCAGATGTGGATTTTTCACTGCAGGAGGTTGCACGAACCTCTGCAGAAGTACAATGCAATCTGGTTATCCGTGGCTGTTTACCACTACCACACACCAAAATATACGACATATGAGGAAGTTGCTGAATGGAATGGGAAGGAGATGAAGGAAATGAGCTGGTACCTGCTTGGAGTTGTGACCCAGTCGCTATGGGGTGGAAACCCCGCTCAGCGCCCCATATTCAATCACCCATTTGAGTGCACCGAGGAATTGTTAGAATTCCATATGTAGGTACGATATACATCTCACAATGATGCAACATTGAGCTGCATCGAGGACGCCTTGCATTGTTTTCACTCCTTCAAAGATGTTTACTTGCTCGGGCAAGCCGACAAAAGAGCGAAGACCAAAGCCAATGTTTTAAGAATGGAACTCATGAAGAAGCGAAAGGTCGAAGATGACACAAATGCTGTAATTTGGACACCATGCAAGAAGTGGCGCGAGATCAATGCCTGGCGGGATTCTATCAGCCAAGAATTAGCTATTTTCAAAGGGTTACATTCCGACTTCAACATTCTGAAGATCCACTTGATGTGTGATGGGGCCAAACAGATTTGTCGATACGGAACCTTGCAACAGTATTCTGCCGAGAGACATGAAGAAGGACATAACACCAACCCCAAGGACTGTTGGAATGCCTCCAATCACAATCTCAACTACCTGCCACAAGTAATCACCTATTAGCGTCACATCCTCTGCTTCGAGATCTGAAAGCTCCAGCTCCAAGCCCTCGCTCAGCATCGGGAGAACAGCACCACCGCCTGCAAAGTCCTCCCTTCTTATGCGGATGAGGCTGCCACCCTGAGCCCCCAGTCATATGCGAAGCCCGAATTCATGAGACCCCAAATCTGCCGTCATGGAAAGAATCCTGACGCTATGATCAAGTACTTCAGAGCATTACTCTACAATACACAAGACGCAATGCACCGCGCAGCAATATACAGTGGCATTCGGGAAATAATAAAGCATAGGAGTTGTAGCAAGACATATATCTCGGATGAACAACTGCACGCAATGGAGTTCTGTATTTGACGTGGTTTCAAGGTTCACGTTGAGGGTTTATAAGGTGAACACATATTTTAGATGTGTGGATTGACAGGAAGCGAGAGGTGGCTCAGAGGGGATCGACGGATCGACTGGGTGTGGGTAATGCAACGCCTGCGGACGTGTTATGGTGCCCTGAATGTGCATCTCCCTTGGCAACTGCAACGACTATTCAAAATCAAGCTCCAAAACGAGGTTGGAGCTTTCGTTGAGTACTGGTTAGCCCTGGAGCTCACCACAATACCTGAAAACCCGGGTAACTTAGATCCCGTCTCGTAATTTCTACAACCCAGATATTCACAGGCAGCTGGTGCTTTGCAAGTTGTCAGCGTTGGAAACATCGTCGGCGGCGCGCACATAATTCCAGAGATAGGTACTAGTGGTAAGACAGGAGACGGACGGAATGAGCGATGGTTTGTCAATAGCCAAATAGATCTGGCGACTTGGAATGACATGTATAATTAGTACAGAGAGAATTGCATTTTGCACTCAGGTAGAAGGAACAGGAGGAGCGATTTTCGCAACGTCACCCATTGCATTGCAATCCTGATGCAAGCGCGTAGCCAATGCACCAAATCCAAATTACGGTCAGAGTTGGCCACAACGCCAGAGTGTTCGTTCAAAATGGGACACCGACAGAGCAGGAAGATATGGTGAAACAGCGATCGAAGTGCGATATGCAACGCGACGTGTGGTATTGAGGCTTGGTGTGGAGTAAACCGCCACTGGGGTGCATCTGACAGCTCTGCCGGAGTGCACTGACTCTGACGCAGCCGTTCCGCCCAGACGGCACAATCTTTTGCTAATGCCGTCTCTCTCCAGTCTGTACGTCTCTTTGATCATCAACATTGAAAATCCTCGTCATTATTTCCCCTCTTCTTTTGACGCTAGTCACGGTGACATCGTCGTTTGCGCCACTGCTCAGGTCTTTCTGTTCGTCCGTTGTAAGGCCGGTCCCCTTGCGCACCGCCGTCCAAACTCTCTTTCGTTTTCTAATTTGATCTGCCAGTTGACAGATTCCAATTTTCTTTTTGTCCACCAGCAGCACCTGCAAAAGTACTAAATCTGCCTTTCGATCCACTCCCATCTCCAGTGCAGGCATGGTCCACTGGTAACACCTTACTCAATTGTGCTCGATTGCTCCAATCATTGGAAGCGGCGGCTCCCAGTTTGATCTCTGCAGTGGTCTCACTCATGGTCACGTCTTTATCCACCTCCGCCAACTCCATCTACCCTGTGTCGCCTTGCCTTACGTCGGCCATCACCTCCACACCTCCGTTTGTTGTATCCGCAGCCTGTCTGGAGCCGAGCGCTCGTCTGTTGGCCCCCATCATGTCCCTTGTCTCCTGTCCATTCGGTTGCGCTATCACGCCCTGTCAAGCCATTGTGATGGCCACGATTTTCTTCGTGCACATTCCGCTCAATGCCATATGATTCTCCTTGGAGTTCAGGCATTTTTTTTGTGTGTGGCTGCATACTGCCCCCTGTTTCGATGCGCACCCCACCATGTTGCACCTGTGGTCGCTCAATTGGTGTGGTCCGGCGCAGTTGCCGCACTGCGGTTGATGGTGGCTGCACATGCTCTGGATGTGGCCCCATCAGCAGGAGAGCATGTGGACGCTGTCAGGGCCCGCATTCGTGTACGGTTCGACTTTGTATCATACTCCTCCAGCAATTCCTCCTTTGTTCACTTGTCTCTGTGCCACCTTCCTCCCCCTCACAATGAAGACCATCAATGATGCCTTGATTTCTCTTCTCTGCTCTCTCTCCCTGAGGATTCGGGGGTTCGATAGCCATCTCACTTGAGCAGGAATTGCCACCCCCTCTTTCTCTGCGCGAATCTCCTCCCACATTTTTTTTAGCCCTTCGGTGCCCTTGCCCATGATTCTCACAAGCGGGACTGTGTCGATTTTCAGTCTTTGACAACATTCGTTTCTTTACACATCGATCATCCCCTTGTCCACTGATCTAGCTGCGTTAATAATGAGATCTTAGTACAGGAGAGCCATCTCTGCAGTTACGTTTTGGTGTGTGATTGCGGTTATTGTACCCTTCGTATTTCTTCTCGCGTTCATGATCCTGACATGTGCCGCGGCCCACTGCTGGAACAGTGCTCTGTTGACCGCTGATGCAAGTTCCTGATCCATCTGTTTGGATTGGAGGATGCTTTCGTCCCTCCTCAAAATCTGCCGTCGGTCTGCCATACTTCAGCCAGAAGTCGGCGCCGGGCCCGGGCGAGGTACACTCTCGTTTCTCTTGTATATCAGGCGTCACCCTGCTGTACTCGATCCGCCTGTGCCGATGGGTGCCCTCTGGCACTGGATTCGCGCTGCGGTTACGGCTTGAATTCGACCGGCAGTCTAGGCTTTCATTGCATCTGCAACTATAGGCGATTTTCTGGTCCAGCTTCCTCCGTTGTATCTGCATGTGGCGAGGCCTCTAGCCCCCAGCCGTCCATCCCCGCAATGTTGTGGCATTCTTTCTCTCCCGCTTCCCAGCCTGGTGTCACTCCTTTCATGACCCTCGCGATCAAATTTGTGATGCACACCCCCCACAGCTTGTCGTCCTGGTGGCAGGTATCCCACTTCTCCTCTCTCTCTTGCATCCACGTCCTCATTCCCAACCACTGTGCCTCTTCGCGGGCTACCTGCGCTTGCACCAAGTTTGTCAGGTGTCCAACAGTGCAGTGCACCTGCGTTAGCTTCTGGGTTTGCAGTCGCATTGTTCTCTCCACGCGGCTCCTCAAATCGCTGGGGGTCTCAGTGGCCTCGCTTCTCCTCCTCCGGATTCCGTTCTCGTTCCTCTCCATCGGCCCAGATATGGTTGCGGCCGCAGTCTCCTCTGGGGTGGGCGTTGCCGTTGTCGTCATCTTCATCGCCACGTCCATAGGCGCGTTGCTCCTCTTGTCTCCCAGTTCTCCAGTGTCCAGGTCGCTCCTCTTGCTCACTCTGACTTCGCTCATTATTTCTGTGAGGCAACCCTCTCTTCATGGTAGTCTTCATGGTCACTTGCTCAATGGCCAATGCGTCACGTAAGTCGCGTCTTCTGCCAAGACTTTATATGACTCCACTTAACCGTGTGAGTTGTCATGAGCGCCCTCCTCCGGTCGTCCTGGAGGTGCTGGGAGCCATGTTCCAGGGTGAATTCGACATTAGAAATCGATAGCCGCAGTCCGTGTTTCAATTGCTCTCGTTGTCATCGACCTAATGCACCGTTTCATGTTGCGAAGACTTTTGTCCAAAATTTAGAATGTACCTATAAAGCCTTCAATCATGGTGGTTATAGGTAACAGCGACCAAATCACTTTTCAATTACCATACTTACAACAACAAACATCATTGATCCTCCATTGATGCTCATTTTAATGTTTTGTCCATTCACTATCTGCTGCCATTGACAATTAAATTCATAATTGTATGAATCTATTTGTTGCCTTTCTGCCAGATTGAGACACAGCCCTTTGGCAAAGCCTAGCCCAGTGATATTCTTTCACTAGTCACTCTCATTCTATTACAATTTTTACATCTTGCCAAATGATTCATTTTGCCAGCTATAGTTCTGTTTATTAACAATATTCACATGCGACTGCTAAATAATGTGCCATGATATTTCTCTACATGAAATTCTCGGGTAAACATCAGCAAGAAGCTGGTCAAAATTCATTGACAAATTCTGTCTTACTTCTTTCTATTCCCATTATTCCTCCTCATTTCCATTGTATTGACCGCCATCAATACCTGTTCAGCCTTTGTCTTTGACCTTGATGTTGGCTCAATCAATATGGGAACTTTGGGTGCAGCACTCACATCCCGCCTGCTCTGGGCTGTGCGGACCATCAATGCCATTGTCCAGCTTTATGTCATATTCGTTGTCTGCCTCCCAGTGGTCGTCACTGTCGTTTGGATCATCCAGGTCACCATGGCAGGCAAGCCAATTGTTGGTGTCCGAGATGCTGTCTGGCGCACTATCCCCATCACTTTCCTCTGGATGGCAATCGAATCTTTCGATTTGGTGCAGAGTCAATCATTGAGTTCGTTCTCCAGGGAGGTCCTTTGCAGACAAACCCGTTGTCAGAGGTGATCTTTCCGACAATTTGAATGCAGCTGCGCTATCTTGTTGCAATCTTGACCAGGATGCTTTGACAATCTCCTCAGTATCTGAAATGAATCCTGTGGCTGTCATTTGCTTGTTTTGAGCGCGATATTCCTTCTGTGTAGCACATAGGTTTCGGCTGCCCGGCCACATCTCCTAAAAGTTGTGGACTTTTGCAATTCTGTGTAATTTCCTTTCCGCCGCCTGGCATTTCATTACCAAGTCGTTTTCAGTGTTGATTCTATCCAATGCCGGGTGATCGCCTGGCAGTATCCCATTATTGGCCTAACTCAAGTTCCTTATGACTACATTTTTCGCGACGGGTCCCACCTGTGGTTTTGGACTGCCTCCAGCCAACGATGTCTTGCCCTAGTGAAAAACTCGCCTCCACTCCGACACCATGTGGTATGAAGGAGCATACATCATGTGCCACATTGGAGAGATTGGCATACTTTGACTGCATTTCTTTGTGTTGACACCACCAGTCAGTGATATCCGGTAACCAAAATGTTCTGCTGATCTCCATAGGGTTGCAGTGGTAATCATTATGATTCGGTTGAATTTGCCTCCTGGTGTGGGAGATTTCAGGTGGTAAATTCAAACAGAGCCTCGCGGCTGTCAATAAGCGTGCTGCATAATCGCTTCATCTGGGCGTCGTTTCAGTCACATTTTTAGACATTATGTATTCTTCATCAGTGCTGTACAAATCATATGGATCATAAGAAGATTAACCAGATCTGGAAGCCAATGCAGATGAGAACAGATTGTTGCTCAGTACACTTTCAGGTTTAATGACGGGCAAAGATCAGTGCTTAGAACAGTATTGATTCTCCACATACTTCGGCAGCTCCTGCTGGAATTTGGTAGCATAGGAAGACTCCTCTTCAGGATTATTATCCATTCCATTGTCCCACTTCCTAGATGATCGCAACTTCAGGAAAGGATCAAGGATGTGTGCTGAAATGTGAAGCATAACCATCGTTCGAGTGACTTCAGCATATCATTTGCGCTGCATCTTTCGCTCAAACTTTACAGCAACGTATAACTCAACCTTCGATGGAGTCTTCTTCTTAGTTAAAGCTCACATGACGCCATCCATATGATAGAACATCGCATTGTACACAGCAAAAACGTGATGCAGAGTAACTGTATGCCTTGTCTACATCCACAGGGTCCAATACCTGAATGGCCTTCAAACTTCCGTGACATGCTTGACTACGCTCCATACATCCTGTGTTGTGAAGAGTGGACAGTAATCCCTGTATTTAGGATTTATTAGCCACTCCCAGGTGAATTTGCATAATTGGTCGGCATGCTCAAGCCACTCCAGAGTCGAATTGCGCTGTGTCGTCAGATACAGAATAGGCAGTACAGCGATGCAGACTTTGGCAGGTTAACAGTCAATGACATCATTTCGTCAACTGGGTGTCAGCATAATCACTATAGCAAGCATTCACTGCTTTAGGAAGCTCAGTTTCAGCACTTTCAAAATGTCTTGAAATCCATACTTTCTCAATTATCATTGCTAAACCTGGTCTCATTGGCAACACCTTGTTGATTCTAGCATTGCCCTCATTACAAAGTATTTGACTTTTTCATATATCTATGCTTGCATTCTCTCCAAATTGCCGATCGCACTCAGGGGCTTCCCAAGACTTGTTACTACCTTTTACACCCACACTCCTCATGTATGTACCTGAAGAAAGCTGAGTGACGTGCACATGAGCAAAATGTAAATCGGTCCGGAAGCCACAGACAATCTTCCCAGACACTCTAGGTGACCTCACCAGTGCTTCTATGTACTTCTAGATGCTCCCAGACCCCCCTGGAGCTGAGCAAAGCGATCTCAGACTCTCCAAGAGCAGTCCCAGGGGCTCCTGGAAGCACCTGCAGTTATGGAGGTGCATTCAGGATGCTACGAGATTTGACTTATAGAATAGTCCAATTTTGGAGCTGCTGAGACCTTTGCGCAGATCTGCAGGAGACTTTGAGAGCTGGTGAGACCACTGCACACCTCTGCAGGAGACTTGGTGCCATATTCTCACTGAAGTGGTTCTAACATAACCACAAGGCATTTCGTGTTATCATATTCGTCTTTGTTACAGTCACAAGATTCGCTACATCATACTATGGCATGCATTATTCATGTCTCTCTATATATATATACATACGGTCAATCTGGCTGCAGTTGGTAGTCGAGCACCATTGGAGGAGCCGCTCGACATGCCCATTGACAGAACTTAGAGATGCACCACTCAGAGCTAGAAAGCAGAGAGCTCACCATCAGCACTCCGCTTCACCTCTCTCGACATCCAAATGGAATTCATGAGAAAGGGTGGTTCTGGCTTGAGCAGGGTAAAAATTGGGTGATAAGATATGATACTACCCGGTGTTGAGGATCCACGAAATCTGGGACAGAGTGAGTGAGACCTATAGTTGGGAAAGATAGAGTGTGAATTTTCATTGTATGATAAGATGAGATGGAAATGAGATGATGTCTATCTAGTCTGGGGTGTGCCGAATATATACTCCCCGTCACTCTGGCTACCTCCGTTACCCCTGTATCTCCGTACACCCGCCGTCGTGCCTTCAGCATGAACTTGGAGGCCCGGATCGAGAGAGTGTGAAGATGCATTTGGAGACCGAGATCGCCTGAACAGAGAGATGCACTTGGAGGCCGCAATCGAACGGGTGTGGAGATGCATCCCGAGACCCAGATGGAATGAACCCAGAGATGCACTTGGAAGCCGGGATTGAGCAAGTTTGGAGATGCATTTGGAGACGGAGATCGAGTGAACTGAGAGAGGCACTTGGAGGACGTGACCGAGCGAGTTTGGAGATGCACTTGGAGGCTGTGATCGAGTGAACTCAGTGATGCACTTGGAAGCCGTAATTGAGGTGTTGGGAGATTCACTTGGATGCCATGATGTATCAAGATTTGAGAAGTACTTGGAGGCAATAGGTCAGCAGGGAGGCGCGACTGGGGCTGAGGTGACTCTATTCATTGCTTAATGGGTAATTGTGGTAATGTAGACAGTTGAGTAAATCCGCTGAGAGATGAGAAACTGGCTGGGAGCGGGAGACATTCGATCACGGAATGATGCAGTACTTGGTCTACGCTGTCCTTGGTGTAAACTCATCATCAGGGCATGAAGACATAGAGAGGGATGACTTAACTTCGTGTTCTCAGGTGATGGTAGAGTTGAGGACCAGAAAGAGAGAAATGAGAGGAGCTGGGGGAAATCATCATGAGAAACTGGGACTTAAGAGAATTTCGTGTGTGAGTCAATTTACCATCCCCGATACAGCAGGTATGAATCGCGATCTGACACATACTATCACCGCAACAAGGTGTTCTGACCCGGATCAGGCAAGTCATACACCCGATTTCTCATATCCGCTCGTATGCTCCATATCGTTCTCATCTTCCTCCCCCATCTCTCTCTTTCTCATCCACAGCTCTACCATCATTGCAGAAAACAAAGGTAAGTCATCCCTCTGTATCTCTCCATGCTATGATCATCAGTTAACACCAAGTTCAAGTACCATACACCGAGTGCAGCATACACCGAGTTCAGTATACACCTAGGATTGTCTGTCGTCCCTTCATTCTCACGATTACAAGTTGACCAATGAATGAAGCTTCAACTTCCATCATGCCTACCTAAACATGATCGACCGCCACCAGCCAGTGCTCCATAAGAGATGCAAAGGTAAAGTTACCTCGTCACATTCCCACGCTTCTGAGTAAACTCTCGGATGAATACAGTCTCTGCACCCGGCGCGCCTCCCATCGGCTGCCTCCAGATCGACCACCTCCAAGATCGACCACCTCCAAGTACTCTTCCAATCTTGCTCGATCACAGCCTGCAAGTGCATCTCCAGACACTCTCGATCACGGCCTCCAAGTGTATCTCCAAACTCGCTCGATTACTGCCTGCCAGTGCATCTCCAAACTCGGTCGATCATGGCCTCAGAGTGTATATCTGAGTTCACTGAATTGTCATTTTCTGGCGCACCTCGAATTGCTCTCACGCACCGCCTGCAGCCAGTCCAGATATACCGTGTGTAGATGGGTAGCAATATTGATCCATAGATACATAGATGAGAATACAAACCGAATACATGAGTTTTAACAATTGTTGAACAATAAGTGGTAGCTATGATTTCCAGGCGCACCAGCAGCGTTCCCAAAGAAGATGTTGTTATATCCAGACTGCTCTACTGTGATTTGCGGTGCTCCCAGACTTGTTGTCGGCGCTCCGAGGCTTTTTGTCGGCACTCCCAGACTTGTCACCAGCACTATCAGGTGCTCCCAGGTGCACCCAATGTTCTTTCGGGCGCTCGGAGGTGTTTCCAAACATATCACACTCACCCCGATGGTACTCCTGTACCAGTCATCAGAGATCTCAGATACTCTGAAGGCCGGCTGGAATACCCTCCTAGGGTCTGATACACTCCTGAAATTGACGCATCTACGTTTACACTCCACATCCTCTCAGACACTCCTGGAGGTTTCCAGAGACTAATATGCATTTTGCTGATGCACCATGCATGGTATGGGGTTTCTCGTTGCAGGCCACTCTATGACGGAGGTATCAAGGTTTGATTGTAATTCGCGAGGTATCAAGTAATTTCAGGAAGCATTGGCAGGTGTAATTGCAAGTAAATGGCCATCGGTAAGCTCAAAACGTTCCACAACATCTTTCAAATGTACGGCTAGCCATGCTCCAGTATGTTGACCCTTGACCTATCATCCATAATTCACTTTCGAAATTAGAAATCAATAGGATATCAACATCCACAAATGCGAGTTGTACTTTTCGTAATGCCCAATTTCAATGCATCAAGTGCGCAATGACCGACGTTATGGCTAATTTGTTCGTTGATGTCCACCTGTCTAGAGCTCAACTAACTTCATTTCTTGACAGCAGTTAATTCTTAATTGCATACAATGCCAGGGTGTATTCCCTCCTGCAACTGTAACTCAGTGTGCTTGTGGACTGTAGCATCAACTGGCTTCTGAATGCATGATATGACCATCATAGGTCGAGGTTTGATACAGCGTTCCATGGAACACCAGCCGAAATAAATCCTAACATGAGATAGCGATTCCCAATACCTTGGGGATGTTCGGCATTTTGAAAGTCCTTCGCTCCGAGTTTGGCGCATTTTTTCTGTCAATTCAGTGAATATTGATAAAACCTATATGTGAAATATAAATTTGCTTTGCAAACTTTCTATTGTGATTCCTTGACTTCCTTGCCTCTTCAGTATGGCTAAAGTTGTTTCATGTACAATTAAACAATTGAATTGGGTACGTTCCGACTGTGTCAATTCGTTCAACTTTGCGATGTGCGATTTTGCCAGCAACTAGGTCCCCATTGAGCTGGGCCCCTGCTGGGATGGATGGCGAAGAACTCGATGACAAACCATGAATATGATCCCAGAGCTGTCGGTCTCCTCCATTACACCGCGTAAATACAATTGCCACAACGGTGCATGCCTTGATTCATTCCGAGCAATAGGATGCTTCCAGTCTCCATTCATGGAAGCCCACCAAGCATCAAATATGATTTGCAAAGTAAGGTCGCTCAAATCGCAAATAAAGACACTTCATTTTGGGAAGATATCATAACCCCAAGCAATGAGGGTTTCAATGACTGTGAAACTGACATCATTGTAGGAATTTGAAAACTGTTTAATTCCACTTGCTGACTGACAAAAATGCTGTTATAGTAATATAGGACATCAGCAACGACCATAGTTTGCGTCAGAAACACCCGGGTGTTCCAGACGGCTCTGACGACTCTGACGGAACCTCGTACCCTCTGATGGACAATAACACGCTACACGTCGCCCAGGCGACGGGTCGCATCGCACACGTACCTCCTTTACTTTGTGGTGACATATGCGGGCAATCAGAACGACACATGTGTTACAGTCTTCGCAGTGGCTGCAGTTATGCTGATGCTGTTCACACAACGCCTGGCTTCTCTGGGAATGCTGCTGGTGCGCCTGGAAATCATAGCTACTACTTATCGTTCAACGATTTTCAAAACTTGTGCATTCAGTTTGTATTCTTCTCTACGTATCTATGTATCTATATAGCTACCTATCTACACACGGTATATCTGGAGTGGCAGCACGCGGTGATTGTCAGCAATTCGAGGTGCGCCTGAAGATGACGATCGACTGAACATCCACCTCCGTTACCCCTGTATCTCCATACACCTGCCGTCGCCCGTTAACGATGTACTTGGAGGCCAGGATCGGGTGAACTCAGAGATGCACTTGGAGGCCGTGATCGTGCGAACTTGGAAGCTCAAATTGAGCGAGTTTGGGGATACACTTGAAGGCTGTGATTGAGCGAGTTTGGAGATGCACTTGGAGGCGGTAATTGATCCAGTTTGGAGATACACTTGGAGCCTGTAATCGGGCGAGGACGGAGATGCACTTGGAGGCCGTGATCGAGTGAGATTGGAAGAGTACTTGGAGGCGATCGATGGACAGCGCGCCCGGTGCTGAGACTCTGTTCATCAGTTAGTTAACTCGCAACCGTGGGAATGTGACAAGGTGACTTTACTTTTCAGATCTCATAGAGAGCTGGCTGATGGCGGTCGATCGTGTAAGGAGGCACGCCGGAAGCTGAAGCGATGTCCCGTGGTCAACTCGTAATCATGAGAATGAAGGGAAGACAAACAATCTTGGGTGGATGCTGTACTCGGTGTCAACTCATGATCATGCCATGGAGAGATAGAGAGGGATGAATTAACATTGTGTTCTGCAATGATGGTTGAGATGTGGATGAGGAAGAGAGAGATGGGGGATGAAGATGAGAACGATGTGGAGGATACGAGCGGATATGAGAAATCGGGGGTACAACTTGCCTGATTGGGTTGGAAAGACCTCCTTCCGGTGTTATTACACGCTGAATTGGCACTCGTACCTGCCGTATTGGGGATGGTAAATTGATTCGCACACAAAATTCTCTTAAGTCCCAGCTTCTCATGATGATTTGTCCCCTCTCCTCATGATGATTTGTCCCATCTCCTCTACCATCACCTAAGAACACGAAGTTAAGTCATCCCTCTCTATCTCTCCATGCCATGATCAAGAGTCAACCTGGCTGGAGGAGCGTAGCATGAGGGTGAGAAGATATGATACTACCCGGCGGCGAGGATCGACGCAATTGCGTAGATCCACGAAATCGTAGACAGCACAAGTGAGATCAACAGATGGGAAAAATTGAGTCTGCATTTCGTATATTCTGGCAGAGGGAGAAGAAACGGTGAAACAGCGATCGGAGGGCGATATGCAACGCGACCTGTGGTATTGACGCCGGGCGCGGAGAAATCCGCCACCGAGGTGTCTCTGACGGCTCTGTCGGAGCCCGTCCACTTTGACGGAGCCATTGCGCCTGGACGGAAATGTTTTTTGCTGATGGAAGCTGTTTCTTAAATATTGGTTCCAGTGCTACAAACAAGAACAAAGTCAGACCTGTGAGACATTGCATGCAGATTTGTGAAGTGGAATACAAAGACATATTGAAAAGACGGACCGTTAGTAGCTCAATTTAGGATCAACGCTGTGCAGTTCATTGCAGTGTACCTTACTGAGCCCCCACCAAGATTCAAGATGCTGCGTTTGCGCTCATTGTTAGGAGGCAGTTGTGATACTGTCACTAGAATTTTATCAAATGAAGGCGGCCGATAGTTCAATCATGGGTCAACCCCGTTGGGTAGCCATTTGATTGAACAAGATGCAAAGCCAAACATCATTCGCTCTCTGTTGATGCAGATTTGTAGGACATAGTACCGATATCGTCAGTTTAATCTTTGGGCATACCGGCGGTCGATACTCTCATTACGGGTTAGAATAGTTGCATAGCCATTTGGTTATCCATGATGCAATTCCAAAAATCATTGACACTCTGTTGATGCCCATTTTTAGGAGCCAGTAGAGACATCCTCACTAGCATTTTTGCTAATAGAGTCGGTCAATACCATGATTATGGGTTTACACCGTTGCATAGCCATTAGATTATCCAAGATGCACAACCAAAAATTGTTGACGCTCTGTTGACCGTCACTTTCAGGAGGTTGTAGTGATATCCTCCCTAACATATTTGCCCATATGGGTGGCCAATATGGTGATTATGGGTTATTGCTGTTGCTCAGCCCAGTTATTATCCAAGATGCAAGACCAAACATCGTGGACAATCTGCTGATGCTCATTTCTAGGATGGGGCAATCACCATGTAGTTATCCGTTTTACTTATACAGATGGCCAATACTTCCTCTTTGGAAGGAGGTGACTATGCAGCCATTTGATTGCGAAAGGGGTAAGACTAAAAATCGTGGACACTCTGTTGATGCTCACCTTCAAGACATATTTCCCGTCATTGGAAGCTCAACAATTGTATGCAAAATGCATACAGTCATTATTGACAGCCAATATATTATTTCAATGTGTAATCATTTGCATCCAAAACCTTTGAGGTCTCTCAGTTTTTGAGCCACCACTCTACCTGTTATCTCAGCGACCTATGACGTAGGCCCGTTGCGTTTCAGAACTTTTGGCTAGCAATTTACGGATTATCAATTCATTCACTAGTTTTCAACATATATAGCCCAGCTTTCTCAACTTTTCATATCCAGCTCCTCCTCTTTGATTTCCATGACGAACCATACGCACTTTTCAAATCCATGACAATGTTCAGCAGGTCTGAGTGGAGAGTTATGTAGCTGGATGCATTGATTAATGCAGCATGACGGCTGTCATTCATCCAGTTTCGCTTTGTGCATTGACCACTCATTCAATGACTCATATGACATCACTGACTTGAATTTTGAGTATGAAGTTTGTCCCTAACTTGGGTTTTGGTTTCTCACATAGCCTTAACACGCAGGATGATATCCGGTTTGTTGGTAGTCTATCAACTTGATTTGGGGTTTGGATCTTTAGCATGGCCCGTACGACCCCTGCACATGCACAGATGAATTATCATGACTCACAATTTGGTCACTGAAATCCTGAAAAAGCTTACATGGAGCAAAATAGGTACACCAATTACTTATCACCAAGATACATCATCAAATGTAACTATCTGGCTATCTATTTCTCTGGCAAGGGAAGAGCCATCACAATGTCTTTCTCTGTATTGATTTGCTGAATGGTACAAAGCTCGGGACGTGATATGCAGCAGTGAAAGCTTACGGGTTCAACTGGGTCTGAGTTCTCAATCATTGACACATCAGGCACTGCGTCGGGTGTGAGAGACGCTATGGGTTTGAATGACTGCGGTTTCTTGGAACTCAGCCTCATTTGATCACTACCTGGTTGAGAAGTCCCTCACAGCATTTGTGATTGTCCGGGGACAAGATCAACATTCTGCATATGCTATCCAACAGGGGTCAGGGACGGTGTGGCTGCAGTCATGTCTGTTTGGGAGTCGACAGTGGCCGGAACCCGCAAATCAGCCATCCCATACTCCATATCTCTCTCACGGACGATGTTGGCCACGTCCCCCCTTCCGGGTTGCGTTATCTCCTCAAGCCTCATGTGCTTCTGCCGAAATATCTGCATGCGTTTCTCCACCATTTTGGAGATTGTGCCCATCACCCAGCCGGGTTCGTCATCTTTGCTCATGTTGCCCAGCTCTGTATCTTCATTATCATCTCCCTCGTCTTCCCCATCCTCCTCATTGTCAGAACTTACAGGATCACTTAGACTGTCTCCAATAGCATACAACATGACCTCAAATGTTATTTCGGGCTTTCGGGTTGTCGATCCTGCCTTTTTGGCATTTCACGTAACATCCAGCTCATGGATATTTGCTGTCTCTGCCTCATCAACTCGGTGTCTTGCCGCGGCGGTCTTTCTAGCGGCATAATCCTCGATCCATATCCCACTCTCTTCTTTGCTTACACAGTGTTGCAAGTCTTTTCTTCGCTGAAAGCTAGTTTTTTGATCTTAAGCTGCGCAATGCTCCCAATGCTTGGGCCCTTTTGACCTCCAAGCCGCTCCTGCCTTCATCTGCGTGATGGCATCGTCGTGTGGATAGCTTGGTCGATTTGCCGTATTTGCCTGCTGGAAGTGGAGAAAAGTTCTTTACCATAGCATTGACCATTGTATCTTGAGTTGACTTTGTTGTTGGGCCAGATGTTGGATGTTGCAAGATATGGACCACATGGAGGCGAGCTGTTTCTTTTATATCAAGGTTGGTATGTTTGATCAGCTTGAACAAAGCAAAATCTGCGTTTTGACAGTCACTTCCTTGAGAATAGTAATGCTAACCTTATCACATAACTTGATGGTTAGCATCTGCTTCATGTATGATCCTGGGGATGTGTTCAGACAATCATCACCAGACAACCTTTCTGTCAAAGAATGTCCTTTGTATATCTGTCCAACATGAGAATTCAGCTGTCGTTCACCACGATGTATCCCTGTAAACAATCAGAAAACATGAGAAAAACCTAGTGCACATTGCAGGATGGTTGGAAACCGCGGTAACCTGCAGCCATATGCTGTAGGATTCGTCTTGAGTAGAATGTGCAAGTTGACTTCAACAAAAACACCAGTTAGTGTACCACTATACTGCCATTGCAGCCACCGAAAATATGACCCAGGACTCACGCTTACAAATTGTCCGTCAAACTGGAGGGAGCAAGAAGAAGACCCAGTATCCGATTCGATCTGAGCATATCCATATGGTGGTAAATGGCCATAAATTAACAATGTAATGTACACCTCCTCTACGTAGAGAGCTACGGGACCAATTGATTGCTGCCTGTAATCGGAAACCTCCATTGTGGACGAAGGTATTTGTCCACACAGTCTACGAAATCGAACCTCATTGAGTTGTCAGTTCTGGTAGTGTTGTGCATGAATTGCATGCTAAGAGTCCCCGGGAGTGGACAACACAGGCTTAACAGACCATAGAGGAGGCTACCGAAGCGTATATGGTCGAGGTAATAGCCGAATCACACCAAGGATTCCACCAGTCCGGACGGACCTGGTCTGGGGTAGGGCTCAGTCCGGTCCGGTCCCACCGGAAGGTCGGACTGGACCGAACCCCAGACTGGCAGTCTTGGACTGGATGGGCTTGGTCTGGACCAGTCCAAACAGGATAATATTTATCAATTTCAAAGTAGATCCGAAAAACTAAAGAAGTGAGACAGTGATCCCAGCAACCCTAACTCAGACACAACCCGATGGAATATCAGCAGCCAAGGCCCAGTGGGAGGCCAACAAATGCAGTAAGCACTTTGGCTACAGACTGAAGGGCAAAGCAGGCAATAGGAGACTGAAGGGCAAAGCAGGCAATAGAAGACCTATCCCAATGAAAAGCGCAAAGTCATTGGCAACAAGATTGTACCAACTAAAGTGCGGGCATGCACCTACCGGAGCTTACCTAAAATGATTCCGACACTGAGAGGATGACAAGTGCTGGTGGTGCGGGGGAATGGTGGGCCAAACACAGAACCATCTCCTCCATCACTGCAGCCGGTGGAAATGCCAGCAGCGGGAGCTCTGGAAGAAGGTGGGAATGGCAACAGGCTGGAAAGCTCGCCGATGCCGGTGGTCACAGGAGTCGAAGTTGTTTTCCATGGAGATATGTGACATGGCGCAGATGGACATCCTGGCGGCCATGGACGTCGGGAAGTTCCCGCCGGGGTGAGTGGCAAGTGTCAAGTGGTGAGGGGTGAGATGTGCATTGTGACTTCTGAATGTCAAGATGAGTTTACATGTATGACTATATGTGTATGAGTATATTTGTTGACTCAGTGTATCAGTAACTCCCAGCATATTCGGGCCGATCCGGCCCAAGTGGACTGGTCCAAAGCAGTCCAGGCCAGTTCAGTCCAGGTCCCGAAATATTGGGGATTGGTCCGATCCCAGTCCAAACATTCCTTGGACTGGACCTTGACTAGACTGGACGGTTCCAGTCCGGACTGGTCCATTGCTGGACAGGTGGAATCATTGAATCACACTTTAAGAAGCAGCAACTAATTTCTTGTAGGTTTTCAACATATCTGCAACTATGGCAAGCAAAGGAGGTTGGGGACAGCTAGAACAGTTCGACATGCGCCTTGCTTCGAATATAGCCAAACTGGCCAAAGGAGAGATTTGGCACGCCGCAATAGGGGAAGCGCAATGCCTGATCAAGTCACTTCGTGCTGAAGTCCGAGAACAGAAAAAGCGGGGAGTTGAGTCTCCTGGGCATAGAAAGGCGAAGGCTGCGAAGGAAAGACACTCAGCAATGGTTCATGAAAATCAAACTGACGGCTGCATTCCTTGCCAAAATGGCACAGCAAAGAATACGCAGACACGCTGGAGGTTCTAAGGAACTGTGCACCTCCACCAGTACCGACATCACCTCCGCCCGGATCACCACCTGCACTGGCTTGTGCCATTCAAGGAGCTCAATGTTCCGAAATCGAAGGTATGCCACCTGGATCTGGGTATATACATACTCCTCTTCCCAACGGTCGATTTTTCAATCTTGATGCATATGCGAAGGATCGCAAGCGTGATAAGGATTTCATTCCAGATTTGCTGACTGATGAAGTAACATCCACAGGTTAGTACACTATCTGCTGCATGGTAACGCAGCTGACATCCATTTTGCAGACAAGAGCGGCCAATTGAGAGAACCTGATAGTGGTGAAGAGCATTAATCGAAAGAAACAGGAGTTTTGAGTATTGTTATTAACTACATTTAGCGGACACTTTACAGTATATTTCAAAGGATATATTTATATGCATAATTGAAGTACAATGTAGTGAGAAAGACCAAAGTACATGAGGACGATATAATGGCTGTTTGGCCTTTAAAGGCGGCCAATACTGTGATTATTTATCACAACGACCAAATCACTCTTTAATTACCTGACTTACAACACAAAAAATCTTTCAAGCTCCGTTGGCCCTCATTTCTGGAAGATAGTAGTGATGTCATATCTAGCATTTCTGCTCATTAAGGCGGCCAATGCATTCATTACACAGGACCATGACAAAGTCTCTGATTAATTAGCTGACATTCAACACGAAAAATTGTTAACTCGCCATTCAGACTCATTTTCAGAATTGGGCAGGGAGTGTGTCCCTTTCTCTTTTCCGCATAAAGGTGGCCTATACCTCCTTTATGAATGTCCGCAACCAATCGCCACTCAGATTACGCAAGATGCAAGACTAAATATTATTGACAATCGATTAACTCTCATTTTCAGGATGGCGCAGGGAGCGTATCTCTGCTATTGTCGATTATAAAGGCTACCAATACATCCAAAAAAGACAACGACGTACCAATGTCAATATTTTGCGACTAGCAGTTGAATATCTGAATGTGACCACTGATATAAAACACGAAAATCAGAACCGGAGATTGGAACCAATGGGTCTCAATAAACCTGGCCAAACCCGCGGGTTGATGGTTACAGGTCCGGGTTTGGCCCGCCAAGAAGCAGCGAGTTGGGTTCATGGACGAGTCTGGAACCGAACTGACCCGTTTTTGCGGTCCGAACCCGGACCGCTGGCGGGTTACCCGGACCCGTTGCTAACACTACCTCTGTGCCTATGGCTATGAAACTCACTAGCAGGACGGTGTGGATCTTCAGTCTTTCCCACAATTCGTTTCCTTCCACATCGATGACCCCCTTGTTCACAGATCTTGTTGTGTTATTAATGACATCGCGGTACCGAAGAGGTATCTCTGCAGTTGCTTTTTGTTGTCCGATTGCTGTAATTGTGTCCCTGGTATTCCTTTTCGCATTCCTGATCTGAAAATGAGCCGGTGTCTGCTGCTGGAACAGTACACTGTTGACCGCTGACGCGATTTGCTCATCCGTCTTATTGGGTAGGGGCATGCACTCATACATCCTCTTGATTACCTATCTGTCTGCCATGCTCGAGCCGGACCTCATGGCCGGGCCCGGGCTGGTCGTCTCGGCCGGCCTAATTGTTGTCGGGGATATCTTCTGGTTCCTTGGCAGGACAGTTTCCCACCATCTGGGGGGTGTAGGTGTCATTATTGTTCTCCTCCTTGGAGGCTGGGTTGGGGTCGAGGTTGGGGTCAGGGTCGGTGCTGAGAGCGGTTTCGGTTTTGATTCTACCGGCTGCTGTTCTGGCCTCGGTTCTGCTTTCTGCTGCTGCTGCTCCGGGTCTTTTTTGATTCTCGATGCATTGTGCCTGCATGGCTTGATGCTGGCAGGCCACTATCGGGCTCTGGTTCTGGTTTTCTCTCGCCTGCTCATCCTCCGGACAGTATCTTCACAGCCATATCCGAAATTCCAGTCCCCCATAGTACGTCATCCTTGTGGCGAGGATCTCAGTACCTCTCCCTATCCTCGAACCGTTCTTTCATGCCGAGCCATTGCATCTCTTCACACGCCATGTCTGCTTCTAGCATTCTTGTCATCTTGCGGACCGTTTAGTGCAACGGGCACTCCTCGCCCACGGCATCGCAACCGAGATTCACTGGGTCCCGGGACACTCCGGCATCCCTGGAAACGAAGAGGCGGACCGTCAGGCAAACCTGGCCCGAGACGCCAGCGGAGACACGGTGATAGCGCGGCCATACACCTCGGCCTCGAATAGAGCTAGACGAATCTCCGAGGGGAGGTCAGCAGCCAAGGCAAAGTGGGAGGCCGACAAGTGCAGCAAGCACTTCAGCTACAGACTCAAGGGCAAGACGGGGACCAAGAGACCCGTTCCGATGACAAGCATGAAGTCGCTGGCTACCAGGTTCTACAGACTAAAGTGCGGGCATGCACCCATTGGAGTCTACCTAAAACGGTTCGGCCACCGAGAGGACAACAAATGCTGGTGGTGCGGCGGCGGAGGCAGGACGGCCCAGACGCGGGAACACCTCTTCCGCCACTGCAGCCGGTGGAGAGACCAGCAACAGGCACTATGGAAGGCGGTGGGAAAAGCGACGGGCTGGAAAGCAGGCAGATGCAGACACGTGCAGATCTCTGAGCTGTTTTCCGTGGAAGAGTGCGACCAAGCGGTGATGGACTTCCTGGCGGCTACTGAAGTCGGGAAGTTCCCGCCCAGATGAAGGACGGTATGGAGCAGGCGCAGAGGCTGACTCAGGGGCGGGGAGCGGCGGCAGTGGGCGTATACCTTCTTTTCTATTCCTTTCTGTTCTGGCGTGGGTTGGTCTATCGTTT
>Ga0307515_10007109_pt1 | contig 22231 bp, 21 predicted proteins | sample 17_EM_MG_FD_194513 | JGI IMG/M metagenome (GOLD analysis project Ga0307515, IMG submission 194513) | Populus trichocarpa ectomycorrhiza microbial communities from riparian zone in the Pacific Northwest, United States - 17_EM | ecosystem: Host-associated > Plants > Roots > Unclassified | place...
GGTGGTGGCGCTGATCGGGGCGTCCGGCTCGGGCAAGTCGACCCTGCTGCGCTGCGTCAACCTGCTGGAGCAGATCGACGACGGCACGATCCGGTTGGACGACGAGGACATCACCGACCCCCGGATAAACCCGGATAAAGTACGACAACGAATCGGAATGGTGTTCCAGTCGTACAACCTGTTCCCGCACATGACCGTGCTGGAGAACATCACTCTCGCGCCGACCCGCGTGCACCGCAAAGACCCCGCGGAAGCCCGTGAGCAGGCGACGGAGTGGCTGAACCGGGTCGGCCTGGCGGACAAATCGGCCAGCTATCCGGACCGGCTCTCCGGCGGCCAGCAGCAGCGGGTCGCGATCGTCCGGGCCCTGGTCAACAGCCCCCGCCTGCTGCTGCTCGACGAGGTCACCTCGGCGCTGGACCCCGAGCTGGTCGGCGAGGTGCTCACGATGATCCGCGACCTCAAGGGCGAGGGCATGACGATGGTGCTCGCCACCCACGAGATGGGCTTCGCCCGCCAGGTCGCCGACCAGGTGGTCTTCCTGGACGGCGGCCGGGTCCTCGAGTCCGGGCCGCCCACCCGGGTGCTGGGCGACCCCACCGAGCCGAGAACCCGCCAGTTCCTGGCCCGGATCATCGAAGCGGGCCGCCTCTAGCCGGCCTTGGCGATCTCCCGGATCGCCAGCACCGCGTCGAGCACCGCGACCGTGCTCTGCCAGCCCTTGTCCTCGATCGAGTCCTCCAGGCCGGCCCGGTCCTTGGCCTGGCCGAGCGACTCCACGGTCAGCACCCCGTGGGCGACCGGGGTCTGCTCGTCCAGGGCCACCCGGCTCAGGCCGGCCGTGACGGCGTCGCAGACGTAGTCGAAGTGCGCCGTCTCGCCGCGGATCACCACGCCGAGGGCGACCACCGCGTCGCACTGCTTGGCGAGCGCCTGCGCCACCACCGGCAGCTCCACCGAGCCGGCCACCCGCGCCACGATCACGTCGTCCACGCCACACGCCTTGGCGGCCGCCTGGGCCCGCTCGACCATGTGGTCGACCAACTGGGAATGCCACCGCGAGCCGACGATGCCGAGCTTGAGCCCGGCAGCCTCGACCGTGTTCAGGTGCGGATCACCGAAGCCGGCCATAAGTGCCCCCTTTTTACGAACATCTTCCCGAAAGAAATCTGGAGATTCAGCCCAACGCCTCGAACAGGTGCCCCATCCGGTCCCGCTTGGTCCGCAGGTACCGCACGTTCTCCGGGTGCAGCCGCACCGGGAGCGCCTCGCGGCCGAGGATCGTCAGGCCGTAGCCCTCCAGCCCGGCCCGCTTCGCCGGGTTGTTGGTGAGCAGCCGCATCGAGCGCACCCCCAGCTCGTAGAGGATCTGCGCGCCGATGCCGTAGTCGCGGGCGTCGGCCGGCAGGCCCAGCTCGAGATTCGCGTCGACCGTGTCCAGGCCGCGGTCCTGCAGCTGGTACGCCTGCAACTTGTGCAGCAATCCGATCCCGCGGCCCTCGTGCCCGCGCATGTAGAGCACGACCCCGCGACCTGCCTCGGCGACCCGCTGCAGCGCCGCGTCCAGCTGCGGCCCGCAGTCGCAGCGCACCGAGCCGAAGACGTCCCCGGTCAGGCACTCGGAGTGCACCCGGACCAGCACGTCCGTGCCGTCGCCGAGGTCGCCGAAGACCAGCGCCACGTGCTCGGCGCCGTCGGTGTTCGCCCGGTAGCCGACCGCCGTGAACGCGCCGTGCTCGGTCGGCAGCCGGGTCTCGACGACCCGCTCGATCTGCTGCTCCAGCCGCCGGCGGTAGGCGATCAGGTCGGCGATGCTGATCAGCGCGAGGTCGTGCTCGGTCGCGAACACTTCCAGGTCGGGCCGGCGCATCATCGTGCCGTCGTCGTTGACCAGCTCGCAGAGCACCCCGGCCGGGCGCAACCCGGCCAGCACGGCCAGATCGATGGCGGCCTCGGTGTGCCCGGAGCGGCGCAGCACCCCGCCCGCCTTGGCCCGCAGCGGCACGACGTGCCCCGGCCGGGACAGGTCGGTGGGCTGGGTGTCGGCCGAGGCGAGCAGCCGGATCGTTTGCGCCCGGTCGGCGGCCGAGATGCCGGTGCTGACCCCCGCGCGGGCGTCGACCGTCACCGCGTACGCGGTCTGGCGCCGGTCTTGATTGGTGTGGAACATCGGGGGCAGGTCGAGCCGGTCGGCCTCGTCCTCGGTGAGCGGCGCGCAGATGTAGCCGGACGTGTAGCGGACCATGAACGCGACCAGTTCGGGCGTGGCGAGCTCCGCCGCGAAGATCAGGTCGCCTTCGTTCTCCCGGTCCTCGTCGTCCACCACGACGACGGCTCGACCGGCGGCGATGTCCTTGATCGCCTGCTCGATGTCAGTACGCACGACGGCCTCCCAGCATCTTTTCCACGTACTTGGCGATAACGTCAACTTCCAGGTTCACCAGGTCGCCGACGGCCTTGGCGCCGAGCACGGTGAGTTTGAGCGTGGTCGGGATCAGCCCCACGCTGAACGTGTCGTCGGTGACCGCCATGACCGTCAGCGACACCCCGTCGACCGTGATCGAGCCCTTCTCGACCACATAGCGGGCCAGCTCGCTCGGCAGCGAGAAGCGCAGCACCTCCCACTCGTCGGCCGGCTCGCGGGCGATGATCCGGGCGACCCCGTCGACGTGGCCCTGGACCAGGTGCCCGCCGAGCCGGCTCCCGACGGTCGCGGCCCGCTCGAGGTTGACCGGGCTGCCCGGCTTCAGCACGCCCAGCGACGAGCGGCGCAGTGTCTCGCCCATCACGTTGGCGGTGAACACCCCGTCGACGTTGTCGATCACGGTGAGACAGACCCCGTTGACCGAGATCGAGTCGCCGTGCCGCGCGTCGGACGTCACGACGGGCCCGCGCACGGCGATGACCGCCGAGTCGCCCCCGGCGTCCGTGAGGTATTTGACCTCGCCCAGTTCCTCGACGATTCCCGTGAACATCAGGCCTCTTTCTGCCGGAGGGATGCGGTGAAGCGCAGGTCGGGGCCGATCTGGGTGAGATCAGCCAGATCCAGCTCGAGGGCCTCGGCGATGGTGCCGACGCCCGCGTCGACCAGCGCGGCCCGGCCCGAGCCGAGCAGCTTGGGGGCGATGTAGCCGATCACCTTGTCGACCAGGCCGGCCGCGAGGAACGCGCCGGCCAGCGTGGGGCCGCCCTCGAGCAGCGCGGCGCGCACACCGCGCTGATACAGCGCCGTCATCAGGGCGGAGAGGTCGGTCCGCCCGTCCGGGCCCGAGCCGAGCTCGGCGGTGGTCGCGATCCAGGTGGGTGCGGTGTTGTCGCGGACCCGGGCTGCTTGCGGCGTACGCCCGGAGGAGTCCACGACGACCCGCAGCGGCTGGGTGATCGCCAGCGTGCCGTCGCGCAGGTCGCGGACGGTCAGTTGCGGGTCGTCGGCGAGCACCGTGCCGACCCCGGCGATGATCGCGTCGACGGAGCCGCGCAGCACGTGCACGTCGGAGCGGGCCGGGGCCGAGGTGATCCACTGGCTGGTCCCGTCGGCGGCGGCCGAACGCCCGTCCAGGGTCGCGGCGAACTTCCAGGTCAGGTGGGGCCGGCCGCGGCGTACGGCGGTCAGCCAGGCGATGTTGGCGTCCTCCGCCTCGCTGCGGCGCACCCCGGTCTCGACCTGCACTCCGGCGCCGCGCAGGGTGGCCGTCCCGCCGGCCGCCACGGTCGTGGGGTCGTCCACGGCGATGACCACGCGTTTGACACCCGCGGCGATCAGCGCCCGGGAGCAGGGGCCGGTGCGGCCGATGTGGTTGCAGGGCTCCAGCGTGACCACCGCGGTGCCGCCCTTGGCCAGCTGACCGGCCTGGGCCAGCGCGACGATCTCGGCGTGCGGGCCGCCCGCGTACGCGTGGAAGCCCTCCCCGACGACCTCGCCGTCCGCGCTCAGCAGCAGGCAGCCGACGATCGGGTTGGGGCTGGTCGTGCCGAGGCCGCGGGCGGCCAGCGCGATCGCGCGGCCCATTGCCTCGTGCTCGGTGACCATCTGTGGTGCCTTTCGCGCGCGGTGCGGTCACGCGCCGAAAGGGGGAGAAAGTGCCGGGAACCGGGCATCCCGGGAACGGCGACCGCCGCCCCGGATGCGAGAGCACGCCACAGGGCGCCCTCGGTCCGATTCCGCGCGCTGTCTCCCATCCGGACTGTCTGACCGAGCGGAGTGAACCGCTTGATCAACCGTCGGCCCTGGAGTCTCACCAGGTCCACCGTCCGTCGTGGTTACGACGTCCGGGTCGCGGGCTTACCCCCTGTTTCCAGGAGGATCACCGCCGGTTCGGAATTTCACCGAGTCCCGCCAGCGCGTGGTGGGTCACCCCCGAGTCTTGCACGCGAATCGCCGGATGCAACCTCCGAGGCGATCCACATCACAGCGAGGTCTCGTCCGCGTTCTCCGAGTCGAATCGCCGGCGGTCGATCGCGACGTACGAGCCGGGCTGGCTCTTCGCGACCTTTTTCATCTCGGACGCCACCGCGACCACCTCTCGCGGATCGGCGAACCGGCGCCCGTCGGCGGTCGCCTGGGCCACCCCGATGGAGAGCGTGACCAGCGCGGCCCGCTGCTTGCCGCCGCGCCGATCGGGCACCTCGATGTAGCCGCGCTGGGCGTCCACCTCGTCGTAGAGCTGGTCGGCCGAGTTCTCGAAGTCCTCGACCGTGCGCCGGGTCAGCGGCATGACCTGGTCCGGCGTACAGATGAAGACGAAGTCGTCGCCGCCGATGTGGCCCAGGAAGACCGAGGGCCGGCCGGAGGTGGCGACCGCGCGGTGCAGGCTGCGGGCCAGCGCGATGATGAACTCGTCGCCGCGATCGAAGCCGTACACGTCATTGACGCTCTTGAACCGGTCGATGTCGATGTAGCCGACCGAGTAGTCGCCGCCCGCCTTCATCCGGTCCACGATCTCGCGGCGCACCCGGGCGTTGCCGGGCAGCCCGGTCAGCGGGGAGACCTCGCGGAACTCCTTGTTGCGCCGCAGCGTCGAGGAGACCCGGGCGATCAGCTCGGCGGTGTCGAACGGCTTGACCAGATAGTCGTCCACGCCCGCGGTCAGGCCGACCACCTTGTCGACGGTCATCCCCTTGGCGGTCAGCATGATCACCGGGAGCGCCGAGGTGAGCGGCTCGGCGCGCAGCCGGCGGGTCAGCTCGACGCCGTCCATGTTCGGCATCATCCAGTCGACCACGGCCAGGTCGGGCCGCCGGTTTTCCATCAGGGCGAGCGCGTCCCGGCCGTCCCGGGCCCGGAGCACCTCGAAGCCGTGCATCTGCAGGTTGAACGCCACGAAGCCGGCAATGTCGTCATCGTCGTCCACGACCAGGATGAGATCGGGCCCCTCCTGCGGATCCATCCCCAACTCGTCCGACGACGGCCGGACCACATTAGTACTCATGTTGTCACCCGGGCCCGCTCGGCCAGGGCGCGCAGCTTGCGGACCGCCTCGGCCGGGTCGGCGGCGCCGTAGACCGCGGTGCCGGCGACGAACGCGTCCGCGCCCGCCTCGGCGGCCTGCTCGATGGTGTCGGCCGCGATCCCGCCGTCCACCTCGACCCGCACCTCGAGCCCCTTGACGCTGACCCGGCGGCGCACGGCCCGGACCTTCTCCAGCATCTCAGGCATGAACCGCTGCCCGCCGAAACCGGCCTTGATCGTCATGATCAGCAACGTGTCCACGTAGGGCAGCAGCTCCAGATAGGGCTCCACCGGGGTGTCCCGGTCGATCGCCAGCCCGGCCCGGGAGCCGGCGGCGCGCAGCGTCTTTGCCAGCTTCACCGGGTCCTCGCACGCCTCGGCGTGGAAGGTGACGTTGTATGCCCCCGCCTCCGCGTAGCCGGGCGCCCAGCGCTCCGGGTCGGTGATCATGAGGTGCACGTCGAACGGGATGACGGTCGCTTTGCGCAGGCTCTGCACGACCGGAAGCCCGATCGTCAGGTTCGGCACGAAATGGTTGTCCATCACGTCCACGTGCACCCAGTCGGCGGCGCCCTCGATGGCTCGCACCTCGTCGCCGAGATGGGCGAAGTCCGCTGCCAGGATGCTGGGGGCGATGATCGGCGAAGGCTCCACGGCTGAAGTGTATTGCCCGCGCCGACGCCGTGGGCTGCCGTTGTGTGTGGCGCCGACCGGCGATACTCGTGGTAACCCGACATCGCCGACCGCAGGAGGGACCCGTGCGACGCTGGCTCGCCGTGTCCGTGGCGATGGTGCTGCTGCTCTCGGCCACCGGCTGCACCGCGGCCGCGGGCGATGAGGGGGTGACCGACGGCTGGCCGATGATCGGCCCGGCGGCGCCGTTCCGGCCGGCGGTCGGTGGCTGTCAGGAGACGCTCGAGCAGACCGCGTCGGCGGCGACCTACCGGCCGGTCGGCTGCGGGCAGCTGCATCTCAGCGAGACCTTCCACGTCGGCACGGCGCAGGACGCGCCGGTCGCGCCCGGTGCGGGGTCGGCCCAGTCCCGGCAGGCGTACGCCGAATGCGCCGCCAAGGCCGTCGACTTCCTCGGCGGCCCATGGCGCGGCGCCCGGATCGCGGTGCATCTCGTCTGGCCGTCCGCCAAAGGCTGGTCGAGCGGCTTGCGCTGGTTCCGCTGCGACGTGACCGAGGCCGATCTGGACGGCACCGAGGACGCCAGCCGCACGAGCAGCCTGGCCGGGGCGCTCACCGGCGCTTCGCCGCTGCGGTTGGGCTGCTTCAACCCCAAGGTCAACGACGCAGCCGTACGCACGATGACGAGCGTCCCGTGCACGGCGCGACACCAGGCGGAGTACGTCGGCCTGTGGACCGGGCCGGAGATCTCGTACGCGAAACAGTCCGTCGACCGGACCCGCACGGCCGCTGGCTGCCGGCGCGCGATCGCCAAATACGCGAAGCTGCCCGACGACGCGGACCTGCCGTATCGCACCGGCTGGATCTCCTACAACCCGACCCGGACGGAATGGCAGCTCGGCGAGCGGCGGGTGCGCTGCTTCCTGTGGCTCCGCGACCGCACGTTGACCCGGTCGGTGCAAGGCGCCGGGCCGGCGGCCCTACCCGTTATGTAGGGCGTGGAACGCCGAGGTGTCGTTGGAGCGGGGAAACTCCGTCTGCGGCACCGGCACGCCGAGGAAGTCGCAGAGCGGCTCCCAGCCGTCGCTGGCCCGGAACTCGAGCAGCCGCTCCGCCGGCACGCTCGTGCGCACCTGCGCGTTATGCCGCTCGTAGACCCCGATGGCGTGCTCACGGTCGGCGAACCGCCCGCCGAACACCCCGTCCCACACCAGCGCCATGGCCATCTCCCGGAACCCCGGCGCGAGCTGCGGGCGGCCCGGCGACGGCGGCGCGTACGCGGCCTGGAAGATCGTCCGGTGCACGCTGTCGTACCACTCCTGCGGGTCGCGCACCGAAAGCAGCACCTTGGCGCGCGGGTGCAGCTCGACCAGCTCACGCCAGAAGAACGTGCCGGGCCAGTCCACAGTCGAGCGGCACCCGGTCAGCGCAAGCTGCAGGCTGTCGGGGTCGCCGTCGGCCGCCTTGTGGAACAGCGCGCTGCGCTCGGTGTCGTGGAACAGCGCCATCATGTGCATGCACGGGCCGAGGCCGAGCTGCTCCAGGGCGATCTTCTGGCTGTGCGTACCGGTCCGTCCGAATCCCGCTCCGATCACGTCCATCCCACCCTTATACCCAGGTTTTCTGACCAAAAAGGTGAGGAAGGCGGGAAACCCGGACGTCGGTGCAGGTGGCACGGTGACAGTGACGGTCATCACGCACCGCCGGCGAGGGTGGGTCAGGACGTACGGCGCAGCACCGCCAGGAACATCGCGTCGGTGCCGTGCCGGTGCGGCCAGAGCTGCACGGTCGGTCCGTTGCCCAGCTTCGGCATGCCCGGCGGCAGCAGCGGCCGGGCGTCCACGAAGTCGACCTCGACGCCGCTGCGCCGGGCCCCCTCGGAGACCGTCACCTGGGTCTCGACCATGTGCGGCGAGCAGGTGACGTAGGCCACTATCCCGCCCGGGCGGACCGCGCGCAGCGCCGCGACCAGCAGCTCGCGCTGCAGCCGGGTCAGCGGCGGCAGATCGGCCGGGGTCCGCCGCCAGCGCGCCTCGGGCCGCCGGCGCAGCGAGCCGAGCCCGGTGCACGGCGCGTCGACCAGAACCCGGTCGAACCCCGCCTCGGGCAGGTCGGGGTCGCGCCCCACGGTCCGGCCGTCGGTGGGCAGCACGGTGACCGGCAGGCCGACCGTGGCCTGCTCGACCAGCCGGGCCCGGTGGTCCGCCACCTCGACCGCGGTGACCTCGGCCCCGCGCTGCGCGGCGATCGCGCCGAGCAGGCCGGCCTTGCCGCCCGGCCCGGCGCACAGGTCCAGCCAGCGCAGGTCGGTGCCCTCGATCGGCGCCGCGAGCAGCGCGGCGGCGACCAGTTGGGAGCCCTCGTCCTGCACGTGCGCGCGGCCGCTGCGGATCGCGGCCAGTTCGCCCGGCGAGCCGCCGTTGAGATAGACCGCGTACGGCGAGAACGCGCCCGGCGTGCCGCCGACCTCGTCGGCCAGCTCGACCGCGTCGGACCGCCCCGGCCGGGCGCACAGGTGCACGGTCGGCGCCTGGTTGTCCTCGATCAGCAGCCGGGCGGTGTCCTCGAGATCGCCGCCGAGCGCCTCGGCGAACGCCCGCACGATCCACTGCGGATGGTTGTGCTGGACCGACAGGTTCCCGACCGGGTCCTCGTCGTAGGCCGGGGCCAGCCGGGTCAGCCAGGCGTCCAGGTCGGTGCCGGAGATCTCGCGCATCACCGCGTTCGCGAAGCCCGTCGCGCCCGGGGCGACCGCGCGGACCAGGTCGACCGTCTGGTTCACCGCGGCGTGCGCCGGGACCCGGGTGTAGAGCAGCTGGTAGGCGCCCAGCCGCAGCGCGTCCCGGGTCGGCGGGTCGATCCGGGACACCTCGCGGCCCGCGGCGGTGGCCACGATCAGGTCGAGCGTGCCGAGCGCGCGCAACGTGCCGTAGGTCAGCTCGGTGGCGAACGCCGCGTCCCGGCCGTGCAGTCCGAGGCCGCGCAGGATCTCCCCCAAGACCAGGTTCGCGTACGCGTCGTCGCGGTGCACGGCCGCGATCGCCTCGTACGCCGCCTGCCGGGCCGGGTCCGACGGTGGCCGGCCCGCCCTCGGCGCCCGGCCGGTGCGGGCGTCGCGGTCCTGCCCCCGGCCATAGCCGGGGCCGCCGGGCTTGGTGGGACGGCCGGAGCCGTGCGGCCGATCGGCCCGGTGTGCGTCCCGGTCATTCAAGAGAAACTCTCTCCTTGCTGGATGCGCAGGCCACGGGCCCAGTCGCTGGCGGACATGGGTTTCTTGCCGGCCGCGCGCACCTCGCCGAGGAGCACCGGCGTCGTCGCGGTGCCGGCCAGCACCTGGGTGCGCTCGACCCGCAGCTCGCCCGGCTTGAGGCCGGCCGCGTTCGCGACCGGGCGGACCCGGCCCAGTTTGAGCCGGTCGCCGCGCAGCGTGGTCCACGCGCCGGGCGCCGGGGTGCAGGCCCGGATCCGCCGGTCGACGGCGAACGCCGGATCGGCCCAGCGCACCCGGGCGTCGTCAACGGTCAGCTTGGGCGCCAGCGAGATGCCGTCGGCCGGCTGCGGATGCGCCCGCGCGGTGCCCGCCTCGATCGCGTCGAGCACGGCCACGAGCAGGCCGGCGCCCTCGGTGGCGAGGCGTTCCAGCAGGTCGCCCGCGGTGTCGGTGGACCGGATGTCCTCGGTCAGGCTGCCGTAGACCGGCCCGGTGTCCAGGCCCGCCTCCAGCTCGAAGACGCTCGCACCGGTGACCTCGTCGCCGTGCAGGACGGCGTGCTGCACCGGCGCGGCGCCCCGCCAGGCGGGCAGCAGCGAGAAGTGCAGATTCACCCAGCCGCGCTTCGGGATCTCCAGCGCGGCCGGCGGGACCAGCGCACCGTACGCCACCACGGGCACCACATCGGGGGCCAGCTCGCGCAGCCGCTGCTGGAACTCGGGCTCGCGCGGGCGCTCCGGGGTGAGCACCTCGACGCCGTGCTCGTCGGCCCAGGCGCCGGCCGGCGAACGCATCAGCTGCCGGCCCCGGCCGGCCGGCGCGTCCGGGCGGGTGACCACGGCGAGCAGGTCGTGGCCGGAGGCGGCGATCGCCTCGAGGCTGGGGATCGCGACGGCCGGGGTGCCGGCGAAGACCAGGCGCATGCTCAACGCCCCAGTCCGAAGATGCCCCGGCCGTGCGGGCTCTCCTTGACCGTGGGCGGCTTCGCCGCGTTGTACCAATCCGAAGCGCGGATCTGCTGCATCGCGTCCTTCTTGCCGGCGGCGTCGAGGCGGTCCAGGAAGAGCACCCCGTCCAGATGATCGGTCTCGTGCTGCACGCACCGCGCCAGCAGGCCCGCCCCGACCAGCTGGATCGCCTCGCCGTGCTGGTCGAAGCCGCGGGCCAGCACGTTCTGCCGGCGCTTGGTGTCGACGTAGACGCCCGGGATGGACAGGCAGCCCTCGGGGCCGTCCTGCTCCTCGTCGTCGGGGAAGGACAGCACCGGGTTGACGATGTGGCCGACCACGTCGTCGACGTGGAACGCGAACACCCGCAGGCCGACGCCGAGCTGCGGGGCGGCCAGGCCGGCGCCGTCCTCGTCGAGCATCGTGTCGGTGAGATCCTTGACGAGGTTGCGCAGCTCCTTGTCGAAGTCCACAACAAGATCGGCCGGCGTACGCAGCACCGGGTCGCCGAACAGACGAATGGACTGGACGGTCACGCGGTGGCACTCCCCTCTTCCGGCCGTTAACCCGCCTAGTCTACGGAGCCCAGCGCGACGGGTAGCGCCGCCCAGCCGCGCAGCGTGAGCCGGTCGCGACGGACCGGTCGCTCGGTGAGCCGCAGATCGGGAAAACGGCGCAGCAGGGCGGGCAGCGCCACCTGCGCCTCGAGCCGGGCCAGCGGGGCGCCGAGGCAGTAGTGCGCGCCCGCCCCGAAGGACAGCGGGGCGTTGCCGGGCCGGTCCGGGAGGAACCGCTCGGGCTCGGTGAACCGCTCCGGATCCCGGTTGGCGGCGCCGAGCAGCACGATCAACTCCGACCCGGCCGGGATCTCGACCCCGCCGACTTGTGAGTCACGCCCGGCGAACCTTTCGGTTAACTGGACCGGCGAGTCGAGACGCAAGACCTCTTCCACGTACGCCGCAGCCAGCTCTTCCTCGGCCGCGAGCCGTTTGGCCAGGTGTGGGTGGTCGAGCAGCAGTACGACGCCGTTGCCGAGCAGGTTTGTGGTCGTCTCGAAGCCCGCCACCAGCAGCAACGCCAGGTTGCCCAGCAGCTCGCCGGCGGTGAGCCGGTCCCCGCCGGCGTCGTGCGCGGCGGCCAGCGCGGTCACCAGGTCGTTGCGCGGGTCCTTGCGCCGGAGCTCGACCAGAGCGGCGAAGTACTCCTCCAGTTCCAGCGCCGCGGTGTGCGCGACGGCGGCCTGCTCCTCGGTGAACCGCACCTCGAGCACGACGGTCAGCGCCTCGGCCAGCCGCCGGAACCTGCCCCGATCCGCCGGAGGCACCCCGAGCAGCGCGGTGATCACGGCGATCGGCAGCGGGTACGCCAGGGCGGTCATCAGATCCACCTCGGCCCCGCCCAGCTCGCCGAGCAGCTCGTCGACCTGGCCCTCGATCACCCCGCGCAGCTCGCTCACCCGGCGGGCGGTGAAAACCCCGGCGGCCAGCCGGCGCATCCGGGTGTGATTGGGCGGGTTCTGCCGCAGCATCGAGTCGGCGAACAGCGAGACGGCCTTGTTGGACCGCCAGTCCGACCACTGCAGGTCGAGCAGCCCCGAGTCGTACGCGATCATCTGCGGGTCGCGCAGGATCTGGTCGGCGGCGGCCCACCCCGCGACGAAGAACGCGCCGCCCATCGGCAGCACCGGGCCCTCCGCGCGGATGGCGGCGTAAGCGGGATAGGGGTCGACGCCGGCTCCCGGCGAGAGCAGACTTCCGACGGCGGTCGCGGCATCCATCGGTCCATTGTGCTGGTCTGTGCCACGTGCGCGTCGCCCATGGTTCATCGACGAGTCTTATTCTCCGCGATCATGCGACAGATAGCCTTCCGCGTGGCCGCCGGTGCCGGCGTGCTCGTCTCCACCCTTGCCCTGCTCGCCGCGCCGAGCTCCGCCCACCAGCGCGACGTCACGGTGCCGACGCTGACCGGCTTCGCGTCCCTGCCGGCACTGACCTTCGTGCCCGGCAGCGAGCCGTCCGGTGCCGCGCTCGGCACCACCCCGGTCAACGGCGTCACCGCGCCCTGGCCGGACCAGCCCGTGCAGGGCTTCTCGGGAGTGCTGCGCAACGGCGACGGCACCTACGACGTGCTCTCCGACAACGGATACGGCACCAAGGCCAACAGTGCGGACTTCCTGCTGCGGATCCAGCACATCGGCCCGGTCGTCGCGACCGGCAAGGTGGACGTGCTGGGTGGCATCAACCTCACCGACCCCGACGGGCTGGTCCCGTTCGCGCTGACCCGGCCGGACCGGGTGCTGACCGGCGCCGACTTCGACGTCGAGTCGATCGTCCGGGCCGAGGACAAGTCGCTGTGGATCGGCGACGAGTTCGGCCCGTGGCTGCTGCACTTCGACCGGGCCGGCCGGCTGCTGGCGGCGCCGATCCCGCTGCCCGGCGTCTTCGCCCCGGAGAACCCCAACGGCACGGCGAACCTGCCGAGCAGCAAGGGCTTCGAGGGCATGGCGGCCTCGCCCGACGGCCGCTATCTGTACCCGCTGCTGGAGGGCGCGGTGGCCGGCGACACCCCCGGCGACCTGCGGATGAACGAGTTCGACCGGCTGGCGGGCAGCTACACCGGCCGCAAGTTCATCTACCGCCTGGACAGCCCCGCGAACGCGATCGGCGACGCCACCGCGGTCGACGCCAACCGCTTCCTGATCATCGAACGCGACGGGGGCCAGGGCGACGCCGCCAAGCTCAAGCGCATCTACCTGGCGGACCGGCGAGACCGCGACCACGACGGCGTGATGGACAAGACGCTGGTGGTGGACCTGCTGAACATCGCCAACCCGCACGCAGTGGGCGGCTTCGGCCCGGTGTTCCGCTTCCCGTTCGTGACGATCGAGGACGTGGCGCTGCTGGACGCCCAGACACTGGTGGTGCTGAACGACAACAACTTCCCCGGCTCGGCCGGCCGCACCCCGAACGTCCCCGACAACAACGAGTTCATCACGGTGCGCCTGCCCCAGTCCCTGCACCCGGACCCGCGCGTGCTGCACGCCCCTCGGCAGTTCGGCTAGAAGAGGTCGGCGGGGTCCACCTGGATGCGGACCGGGAGCGTTGCCTTCTTGGCGCTCCGGGACGCCGCCGCCTGGTGCAGTGCCTGGGCCAGGTCGGCCGCCTTCGAACGGGATACCCGCAGCAGCATCCGTTCCTGGTCGTCCTGGGCCGGGACCGGCCCGAGCACCTCGGCGCCGTCCGGCAGCCGGAGTGCGTCGAGCATCTCGGCCACGGCCTCGCTGCGCCCGGTGAGGCTGGCCATCCGGGCCGCCGGCGGGAAGCCCAGCTCCCGCCGTTCGGCCAGCTCCCGGGCCGCGAACCAGCCCGGATCCCAGCGCAGTAGCGCCTGCACCGGGGCCAGCGACCCGTCCGCGACGACGATCACCCGGCCGCCGCGACCGTGCGGACGGGCCAGCGCCGCGGCGCTCAGCCAGCGCCGCATCGTCTCCTCGGCCGCCCGCAGGTCGGAACGGCTCAGCAGCGCCCACGAGTCGAGCAGCAGCACCGCCCCGAACCCGCCCGCCGCAACCGGCTCGGCCCCCGGCGTAGCGACCACCAGGGCCGGCTCGCCGCCGACCGTGTCCAGGATCTCGTCGCGCCCGGACGTACGCACGGGAACACCGGGAAACGCTCGCCCCAACTCCTCGGCCGTGCGGCGGGCACCGGTCACCGACGCCCGCAACCGCCGCGCGCCACAGGCCGGGCACGCGTAGTCGGCCGCGGCCCGCCCGCACCAGTGGCAGGTCGGCACGTCCCGCGCGCCGGCCAGCCCCAGCGGCCCGGAGCAGTGCGGACACCGCGCGGGCGTGCGGCACTCGGCACAGGCCACCGACGGCAGGTAGCCCCGGCGAGGCACCTGGACCAGCACGGGCGCGCCGGCTTGCAGCGCCTGCCGCGCCGCCTGCCAGGCCAGGCTCGGCAGCCGCGCGGTGGCCGCCCCGGGATCGCGGGCCAGCTGCGGATCGTCCCCGGTCGGCGAGATGGCCGGCATCCGCGCCCGCAGCGTCGCCCGGTCGGCCACGATCTCGCGGGCCCACCCGGCCTCGATCAGCAGTTGCCCCTCCCCCGTGCGCGCGAAGCCGGCCACAAGCGCCGCGCAGTCGGTCAACTGCGCCCGGGTGAGCAGCACATCCCGCGCGTGCGGATAGGGCGCCCGCGGCTCGGCGTGCAAGTCATCCCCGTCGTCCCAGATCACCACGAGCCCGAGCTCGGCGACAGGCGCGAACATCGCCGCCCGCGTCCCGACGACAACCGGAACCCGATGCCGGCTCGCGGCCAGAAATCGCCGGTAGCGCTCCGCGGGCCCGGCGGCCGCATTGAGCGCGACATGCCGCCCCGCACCGAGCACGCCAGTCAACGCCCGATCCAGCCGCTCAAGATCCCGCGCGTCGGGCACAACCACGACAACACCCCGCCCGGCCCGCACGGTGGCAGCCGCCGCCTCGGCGATCCGCGCCGCCCAGTCCTCACCCGGCAACGCCGACCAGACCGCCCGCACCGCCCGCCCCTCCGCAAGAGCCCGCAGATAGGCCGGGCCAGCCCGATACGCCCCCCACCCATGCCCGTCGGCCAGCCCAGCACCCCCGACCGGCTCCGCACCGCCCGCATCGAGCCCACCGCCGTCGCCGACCGAACCCAGATCACCCTGACCCAGTCCACCCGACGCCAAGCCGTCACGGTCATCGACCCGGCCGGAGCCCAACCCAGCCCGCCCCACACCTCCCGACGCCGAACCGTCCGCTCCCCCGCCCCCCGAAACCGGACCACCCGCCCCAGCCGGAGCAGGGCCGCCGACACCGGCCGCACCCGGATCGCCCTGATCTGGAGCACACTGCGGCGGATGGTCGGCATCGGCCGGATTCGGAGTCGGAGTCGGCGCGATCGGGACGTCGGCCAGCGGGTCCGGGATGTCCGCAGCCGGCCGCTCGGGATCGGCGGTGGCTTGGGACTCGACGCGGGCGTGGCGGGGCGGGACCGCCAAGCGCAGGACGTCCGAGAGGTTTCCCGCGTACCGGTCGGCGACCGCTCGGGCCAAGCGGGCCACGTCGGGGTCGAGGATCCGTTCGCTCGAGACCACTTTGTCGAGGAAGGCCAGCTTGCCGCCGTGCGGCGACGACTCCGCGCGCTCCAGCAGGAACCCGCTCACCAGCTGGCCCGCGAAGCGGACCTTCACCCGGACGCCGGGCTGTGCCGCCTCGTCGTCGGCCGCGGCGACCAGGTAGTCGAACGGGCGGTCCAGGTGTGGCAGCGGCACGTCGACACTGACCCGCGCGACCGGGAGCCGGGTCGCCGGCTCCCGGTCGGGACGCTTGCTTTTCGCCGGCGCGGCCCTTGCCGGGACGGTCTTTCCAGCTGCCACCCGGTCATTGTGCCGCGCGGCTACGACACTTCCGGGAAGCAGAAAGGGTGCCTCGACCGAGGTCGGGGCACCCTCTCGCAACAGAGACGATCAGGCCGCGGCGGACTTCAGGTCCTGGGCGCGGTCCGTGCTCTCCCACAGCAGCTCGGGCAGCTCGCGGCCGAAGTGGCCGTACGCCGCCGTCTGCTGGTAGATCGGGCGCATCAGGTCGAGGTCGCGGATGATCGCGGCGGGGCGCAGGTCGAAGACGGCGTTGATCGCCTTCTCGATCCGCTCGACCGGGACGTTCTCGGTGCCGAACGTCTCGACGAACAGGCTGACCGGGTGCGCCTTGCCGATCGCGTACGCCACCTGGGTCTCACACCGCTCGGCGAGCCCCGCGGCGACCACGTTCTTGGCCACCCAGCGCATCGCGTACGCGGCCGAGCGGTCGACCTTGGACGGGTCCTTGCCGGAGAACGCGCCGCCGCCGTGCCGGGCGTACCCGCCGTACGTGTCAACAATGATCTTGCGGCCGGTCAGGCCGGCGTCGCCCATCGGGCCGCCGATCTCGAAGCGGCCGGTCGGGTTGACCAGCAGCCGGTAGCCCTCGGTGTCCAGGCCGAGGCCCTCCAACTCGGGCGCGATCACGTGCTCGCGGACGTCCGGGGTGAGCAGCGACTCGAGCGAGATGTCGGCCGCGTGCTGCGACGACACCACAACCGTGTCGAGCCGGACGGGGCGCAGGCCGTCGTACTCGATCGTGACCTGGGTCTTGCCGTCTGGCCGCAGGTAAGGGATGGTGCCGTCCTTGCGGGCCGCGGACAGCCGCCGGGCCAGCCGGTGCGCGAGCGCGATCGGCAACGGCATCAGCTCGGGCGTCTCGGAGCAGGCGAAGCCGAACATCATGCCCTGGTCGCCGGCGCCCTGGGCGTCGAGGACGTGCTCGGAGTTGCCCTCGCGCAGCTCGACCGCGCTGTCCACGCCCTGGGCGATGTCCGGCGACTGCGAGCCGATGGAGACGCTGACGCCGCAGGAGGCGCCGTCGAAGCCCTTCTTCGACGAGTCGTAGCCGATCCGCAGAATCGTCTCGCGGACGATGCTGGGGATGTCGGCGTACGCCTGAGTGGTGACCTCGCCGGCAACGTGCACCTGGCCGGTGGTGATCAGCGTCTCGACCGCGACGCGGCTGCGCGGGTCCTGCGCCAGAAGCGCGTCGAGAATGCCGTCGCTGATCTGGTCAGCGATCTTGTCCGGGTGGCCTTCCGTGACCGACTCGGAGGTGAACAGGCGGCGTGCCACGGTGCTCCTCAGGAATTGTCGAAGGTTACGTTTCGCGGAAGTGTAGTCATTGCCGTGCGGCGGGCATCATGCCGTCCCACCCTGGTCTACCAGCGGATCGAGCCGCATAACAATCGCGTCCCATATCGCATCGGCCACATCGTCTTTGGGGAGTTCGCCGAGGACTGTGGTGCCGCCGTCGGCGTCCAGCAGCGTGACGGTGTTGCTGTCGGCGCCGAACACCCGGTCGACGCCCACCTCGTTGATCACGATCAGATCGGCGCGTTTGCGGACCAGTTTTCCGCGCGCGTTCGCCAATGCGTCATGGGTCTCCGCGGCGAACGCGACCAGCAGTTGACCCGGGCGTTTGGCCGCGCCCAGCTCGGCGGCGATGTCCGGGTTGGTGACCAGTTCGATCGTCGGCGGCGTACCCGAGTCGGTCTTTTTGATCTTTTTGGCGGCAACCACCGCGGGCCGAAAGTCGGCTGGCGCGGCTGCCATAACGATAACGTCCGCGCTCGAGAACGCCTCGAGGGCGGCTTTACGCAACTCCTCGGTTGTGCCGACCCGGACGATGTCGGCGCCGGCCGGATCGCTCAAAGTGACATTCGCCGCAATGACTGTGACGCGCGCCCCACGAGCGACCGCCGTGCGGGCCAGCGCGTAGCCCTGCTTGCCCGACGAGCGGTTGCCGAGGAAGCGGACCGGGTCGAGCGGCTCGCGGGTGCCGCCGGCCGTGACGACGACGCGCCGGCCGGCCAGATCGTGCTTGCCGGCGAGCGCGTGCCGGGCCACCTCGAAGATCGACTGCGGGTCGGGCAGCCGGCCCTTGCCCGTGTCCGCGCCGGTCAGCCGGCCGACCGCGGGCTCGATCACCACGAAGCCCCGGGACCGCAGCAGCGCGACGTTGGCCTGAGTTGCCGGATTTTCCCACATCTCGGTGTGCATCGCCGGGGCAAAGACCACCGGGCAGGTCGCGGTGAGCAGGGTGTTGGTGAGCAGGTCGTCGGCGATGCCGTGGGCGGCCTTGGCCAGCATGTCCGCGGTGGCAGGCGCGACCACCACCAGGTCGGCGTGCCGGCCGATCCGCACGTGCGGGACCTCGTGCGCGTCGTCCCAGACCTCGGTGGCGACGGGCCGGCCGGAGAGCGCCGCCCAGGTCGGCGCGCCGACGAATTTCAGGGCCGCGGCGGTCGGCACGACCCGCACACTGTGCCCGGATTCGGTGAAAAGACGAAGCAATTCACAGCTTTTGTACGCCGCGATCCCGCCACAGACGCCGAGCACGACCTCAACCGGGGTGGCTTTCGGTTGTCCGCCGTGGGTCAACTCTGTCATCAACGCTCCCCGTGAAAATGACGGAACCCGCGCCCCACACAGGCGGGAACGCGGGTTGCACCAGACGTCGGATCAGGGGTTGTCGGTCGCCTCGGCCGTGAGCAGGCCGGCGTTGATCTCGCGCATGGCGATCGACAGCGGCTTCTCCTGCGGGGTGGTCTCGACCAGGGGGCCGACGTACTCCAGCAGGCCCTCGCCGAGCTGGCTGTAGTAGGCGTTGACCTGGCGGGCGCGCTTGGCCGCGAAGATCACCAGAGAGTACTTCGACGAGGTCTTGTCGAGCAGCTCGTCGATCGGCGGGTTGGTGATGCCTTCGGGGTTCGCGATGGTTCCCACTGTGATGAAGTCCTCTTCGAGTTCGGTAGGGAGTTCAGGCACCGGGCTGCTGGTGGATCGCGGACAGCTGAGCCGATGTCTGGTGAGCCGTGTTCAGATGGACCGGTGTCGGGTGAGCCGGTGTCGGAGCTGGCGCCGTATGAGCCGCCGCAGGGGCCGAGGCCGCGTGGGCCGGGGTCAGATACGACGAACCGAGCAATCCTACCAGCTCGTCGGCGGCCCGCTCGACGAAGTCGTTGACCACGGTCCGGTCGAACTCCTTCTCGGCGGCCAGCTCCTCGTCCGCGTGGGCGAGCCGGCGCTTGATCGTTTCCTCGTCGTCGGTGCCGCGGCCGATCAGCCGGCGCTTCAGCTCCTCGACGCTGGGCGGGGCCAGGAAGACCAGCTGGGCGTCGGGCATCGTGGCCCGGACCTGCCGTGCGCCCTGCAGGTCGATCTTCAGCAAAACGGGCCGGCCCTGTGCGAGCCAGCCCTCCACCTGCGCCCGGGGCGTCCCGTAGAGGTTGCCCGCGAACTCTGCCCATTCGAGCAGCTGATCGCCCTCGACCAGACGTTGGAACTCCGATCGGGTGACGAAATGGTAGTGCTCGCCGTCGGTCTCGTAGTCGCGTTTCTTGCGCGTCGTCACGGACACCGACAGCTTGATCCATGGCGAGCGCGCCCGGATCAGCTCGATCACGCTGTCCTTTCCGACCCCAGAGGGGCCGGAAAGGACGGTGAGGCGGGCTGCCGGGCGCGCGTCGTCATCCATGCTCACGGCTCATTCCTACACGAGCCGGTGAGTCAGTTCGCAGCGAACTCCCCCAGGAGGGCTTTACGCTGCTGCTCGCCGAGGCCACGAAGGCGACGGCTGTCGGCGATCTTGAGCTTCTCCATGATTTGGGTCGCGCGGATCTTGCCGATGCCCGGCAGCGCCTGGAGCACGGCCGAAACCTTCAGCTTGCCGACGACGTCGTCGCCTTCCGCCCGGTCGAGCACGGCGGCGAGGGTGGTCTTACCCTGCTTGAGCTGTTCCTTCAGCTCTGCCCGGGCCTTGCGAATCTCCGCAGCCTTCTCCAGCGCGGCTGCACGCTGCTCGGGGCTCAGTGACGGGAGCGGCACCAGTTCTCCTCAGGTCCCTATCGCGGCGGTAGTCGAATACCGGCGCATCTGTGAAACGTGGTGTGCCAGGGAACCAAAGGGGCATGTGGTTCCCGGCGCCGGGAAAACTAGCGGTCAACGGCGCTTTCGGCAACGTGGGGGTACCCCCCAACCGGCTCGGGCGCGGCCTGCTAGGCAAGCGGTTTCACCCCAGCGCGGCGCGGACGGCGGTGGCCGCACGCTGGGCCGCAGCCCGCAGAGCGGCCACATCGGGGCCCGCTTCCAGCACCTCGCGTGAGTACGAAGGGAGCACGTTCGGCAAGCTGTCACCGAAGACGGCGCGGAGCCCGGCGGGGGTCGCGCCCTGGGCTCCGAGGCCCGGCGCGAGCAACGGGCCGTTCACCTTGGACAGGTCGTGGCCGGTGTCCCCGATGGTCGCTCCGACCACGAGCCCGATGCTTCCGAGCGGGTCCGCACCCGCGTTGAGCTGGGAAATCTCGTCGATCACGGTCTGCGCGACGGTCCGGCCATCCGCCGTCACGGCATGTTGGACGGTCGGTCCCTCCGGATTCGACGTCAGCGCGAGAACGAAAACACCACCGCCGTGAGCGGCCGCCATGTCGAACGCCGGCCGCAAAGAACCGACGCCAAGATAGGGACTGAGAGTAATCGCGTCGGCACACAGAGAACTCGCCGGATCGAGATACGCACTCGCGTACGCGGCCATCGTCGAGCCGATATCGCCGCGCTTCACGTCCAGCAGGACGAGCGCACCGGCCTCGCGTGACTGTCGGATAATTGACTCAAGAACGCCGATGCCACGTGACCCAAATCTCTCAAAAAACGCTGACTGCGGTTTCACCACGGCCACCCGATCGGCTAGTGCGTTGACAACCGTACGGCCGAAAAGTTCCAGGCCGGCCACGTCGTCCGAGAGGCCCCACCGGGTCAGCAAAGCGGCATGCGGATCGATGCCCACGCACAGCGGCCCGCGCTCCGCGACGGCCCGGTGCAGACGGCTTCCGAAGGTCTCCATCGCTGTGATTTCTCTCTTCTGTCAGGTCGCGGACACCGCGGCGGCGATTCCCTGGGTAATGCGGGCGACGTCGGCGTCGTCCGTCACGTACGGCGGCATGGTGTAGATCAGGTCCCGGAACGGGCGCAGCCAGACGCCCGCCCCGACGGCCGCGGCGGTGGCGGCCGGCACGTCGACGTCGTGATCGAGCTGAACGACGCCGATCGCACCCAGCACCCGGACGTCGGAAACCCCTTTCCCGCCCCTCAGCGGCTCCAGGCCGCGCCGCAGGGCCGTCTCGATACGGTTTACCGCCCCCGCCCACTCTCGGCCGCGTAGCAGCCCAATAGAGGCGTTTGCGACCGCGCAGGCGAGCGGGTTGCCCATGAACGTCGGCCCGTGTGCCAGGCCGCCGCCCGCACCGGCCGAGATGGCCCGGGCCACGGCCGGGGTGCACAGGGTGGCCGCGAGGCTCAGATATCCCCCGGTCAGGGCCTTGCCAACACACATGATGTCGGGACTGACCCCGGCCCGGTCGGCGGCGAAGAACGATCCGGTACGCCCGAAGCCGGTCGCGATCTCGTCGAAGATCAGCAGAACGCCGCGCTCCCGGGTGACCTCCCGCAGGACGCGCAGGTACTCCGGATGGTGGAACCGCATGCCGCCCGCGCCCTGCACGATCGGCTCGACGATCACGGCCGCCAGCTCGCCGGAGTGCCGCTCGACGAGTTCGACCAGCTCGGCCGCGTACGCCGGGTCGAACTCCACCGGCGGCGGACCGGCGAAGACCTGGGCGGGCAGCACACCGGTCCAGAGCGAGTGCATGCCGCCGACGGGGTCGCAGACGCTCATCGGGTGAAACGTGTCACCGTGATATCCGCCGCGCCAGGTGGCGAGCCGGTGCCGCGCGGGGTGCCCGAGGGCCCGCTGCGCCTGCAGGGCCATCTTGACGGCGACCTCGACCCCGACGGAGCCGGAGTCACAGAGGAAGACGTGCTCGAGACCGTCCGGGGCCAGCTCGACCAGCGTGCCGGCAAGCTCCACGGCCGGGGCGTGGGTGAGGCCGCCGAACATGACGTGGCTCATCTTGCGGCTCTGCTCGAGCAGGGCGGCGTCGAGGACCGGGTGGCGGTAGCCGTGGATCGCCGCCCACCAGGAGGACATGCCGTCGACTAGCTCGCGCCCGTCGGCCAGCTTGAGCCGGACGCCCTCGGCGCTGTCGACGACGTAGGGGTCGCTGCGGCCGGGCATCGGCCCGTAGGGATGCCAGACGTGCGCACGGTCGCGCCGCACCAGCGCGGCCAGGTCACCCGAGGCCACCACCGGTCGGCCGCTGGTCATCGCCACGCCCTGCGCCCGGCAAGGGCGGAGCCACGGGCCACCGGCCGGCCGCCGGTCATCACCGGACCCGCCGCCTGGCGGGGACGAAGCCGCGAGCCACCGCCAGCCGGTCGCCGGTCATAGCCGCGCCGGCCGCTCGGTGGAGGCGAAGCCGCGGGCCACCGCCTTCACCAGGGCAGGCCCCCGGTAGATGAAGCCGGTATAGAGCTGGACCAGGGACG
>Ga0307515_10007110_pt1 | contig 22230 bp, 31 predicted proteins | sample 17_EM_MG_FD_194513 | JGI IMG/M metagenome (GOLD analysis project Ga0307515, IMG submission 194513) | Populus trichocarpa ectomycorrhiza microbial communities from riparian zone in the Pacific Northwest, United States - 17_EM | ecosystem: Host-associated > Plants > Roots > Unclassified | place...
ACAGTGGCTCGGGAATGAAGCTTGAAGCTGAACTAGGATTTGACCCGGGACGTAGTCACTAGGCGAACCTGTGAGTGTCACTGATGGTTTGTTACTATTGTTAAGGAGGGACGGACAAAAGTGCTCAAAAATCCTACGAGTACTAACGTCATTCCTTCCACGCCGGTGTCGGGGGCCGACTCTGGGGCGAAATCGGCAGCAGTGATCGGCTTTGGATATCAGCACACGTATAGCAGTGAGATAGCTTCGGACGCCACTCACCAAACTCCACGACCACTTACCTCCTCTCAGAACCAGTATCACCAGACGACGTTAAAAGTGCATCGGCACAGCCGGGCCCATTTACGGTATGTCTGACTGCTTTGTGGGCCAACTTACTCCCGAGATTGGGTTTGTAACTCATAAACTGTAGGGTTACGTTCGCACGTGGACGCTTGTGCCATTGGCGGACCGACCCCAGGTGCCCGCGACGGCAACGATGCGTCGGGCAGGCGATAGTGTCTATTTCAGCGAATGACCTCTCACAAAGTCAAACTGGGAGATAACTGAGTCAGATGAACGGACGGAATTTTCGAGTGCCCCGATGGGGCATTAGGATCCATTGTAACAAGTTCCCGGATACCTAGGTCTACGTGTATGAGCCAGGCACAATCTGGCAGAATGCACATATACACTCCAAAATCGCTCATCGACAGGTCCCTGCAAGCCTCTCTCTACCCACTCCGGAAAAGTTGAAGACAGCCAACCTGTCCTCGTCGAAGGAAACTGACGGGTTGCCGTCTGACGTGAAGCGGGCCGACGAGGTTCCATACGTAGGTATGGGGTGACAATGCACCCCCCAGAAACTATGGGACTCAACTAACCTTTCACAGAAAAGATCTTTGATACTGGCCTTGGGTACTCGTTTCATTCAATCGATACTCGCGATGGTGAGGTTTGTTGTAATGCCAGTTCGAGGGCCTTAACTCGTGATCAGAAATGTGAGCGAACGGGAAACGGATGGTTGCGTCGAGATCGTCCTTGTTCGCTTGAACAATAGCTTCGTCCCTTTTGGCCAATTCCTCGTCTATTCAGAAATTCCCAAGGACGGTGCTCTAGGCAGGGAGGCTAGAATTGGATACGACGCCGCCGTCCCCGTCGACTTGTACGAACCATGGGCCATAGAGGTGTCCTACGACTCGAATCTTGGGCTTGTCGCCACTGTTCGAATCGTCGCACAAGAAAAAACCATTAATAACGTGCTTGGAGGATGAAACATTAGAGTTGACCGCGGGAATGAGGAACCCGCGTTTTACATAAGTTCAACGGAGAAAGTTGACCTTTTCTTTGTGACGTGGGTTCTTCGACACCTTTTGGGATAGATAATGCCGACTTTTTATGACACGAATAGTCATGACAATTGCGTGAATCAAATGCTAAAAGTGTGGCATCCAAGGATGCTCATTTCTTGTGGCTTTGATCACTGACCTCACGAAGGAAAACGGGTTAGATGCTAGATAACTTCTTTCCACAACAGTGAGTGTTGAGATTACCTTCCATCATTGACCGACAACTCACGTCACCGATTGAGATCAGAGGCTGTTTCCATCCTTCACCGACGGAGCTGGTCCGGAATTCTGTACCTCTCTCTAAGCTTCCCACTTCGTTTCGGCACCGTTTCGTTGTTGGGTGTGATTCACATGCTCACAACCTGCCTACTATATGATGATCGCGCATTGGGTGCCATTGATCTCAATCAAGCGACCACATCCACAACCCTCCCTCCTCGCTGAGTACACCCAAGCGGGTCCAGTACTTCCTGTCAGCAGGCCCCGTAATGAGCTGATTAAATTTCATGATGCAGGACGTCATACCCTCTCGTAGAAATAGCCTCTCCCCCGCATGGGCTGAGTGAAGATCCGAGACTCGACTCGAAGCAGAGCGGGCCGGATGAGGACTCGTCGACGCCCACTGGTCTAGATGGAAGGGCGTTCGTGGGTCTGGTATTGCTCCAATCTTGTTCATCACTTGCGGTTGCTTGGACATTCAGCTGTCTCAAGAACTCGAGCAGGGTCGATTGCTTCCCGGGCTTGGGTTTTAGTAGGGAACCATCCGATCAGTAGTAGGTACGTTCTCACCCGGCCTACATGAATTAAGAATTCAGAATCATACTACCCATCCATCCACCATGCATGGGGTTGGTGCACGGGGCCACCCTAGCATAGTAGACTCATCAGGACGATCTCACGAAATGATCGACGGGCCAGTGAGGCGACCCCGATCAAATGCAGCGAGCGACGGGATGAATTCTGAAACCCGCCGTAAGCGCGAACGGGGGATCATTCGGGTAATCGCGCGAAATAAGACGGAACACAATTCGAGATTTGATTTTTTTAACAGTTTACGGGACATTCAAAGGTAGTGGTACAGAATAAACGGGCGGTTCATGCGCGATGCGCCGGGGTGAATGCATTTAGCACTTGCAATCACCGGGCTTGCACGAGCAGCTGTTGAATGACGGGTCAGTGGTGCTCTATGTACGAACGCGACGTCGAGCAACATACTTTTCGTTGCAGCTGCAGCTGGAAGAGCAGCCTGTGCAGGTAGAGCAGGCTTGGTTGACGGGGACGAAGGAGGCTTGCTGGTAACAGGGAGGATGATTAGAAGTAGGTCATGGAGGAACACGAAGCGTGCAGACCATTGTGAGAGAGGTTTGGAGGCAGTTGAGAGTAAGAGATGTGGGGGTCTGGGGAGAACCTTGGGGGTTTCTGGAGGGCTTTTATAGTCTGAGCCGCAGAGATTTCTCACGCAAGGCTGTGTTTGGGGGATTGATAGGAATCAGTGACCCCAGTAGACGGGTCGGAAACAGACCGCCTTCGTCAGGGGTTTCCTCGTTACCCCCATGTCCTCGGAGTCGATAGCAGGCTCTCCCGATATCCTGGGCAACCTCATACCACAACTTTCAACGTCGTTCATCCCTCACGACCCTCCTCAACCGACCCCGCCTGGATTATCTGACAAAGTCCTTTCTTTCACAGACCTGAGCACACGCTCTCGGTCAAGTGACATTCCTTAGCTTCGGTTTCAGTCTCTGGAGCTCCCCAACACTATTCATTCGAAAGCGGAACGCAAGAACGTTATCCCGTTATCCCCCTCATGTCTTCCCTCGCCCTCCCCATCTGTTTTTCCCCATATATCATCAATCATACTCTCTAACTCGATTTTTCTTGGTCCGTTCCATTCAACCCATGGTCGAGGCCCGTCCCTTTCTAATGCTTCTTCTTTCGCGTTGTCTCGATTGGTCCGAATCACATCGATTCCACTGTCAGGATGGTTTACCAGGGCATGCGCCATCTCGTACCCCGGCGGTATCATCTTGTACGTATACATTTTACGTTCAACTTCAATCCGCTACCCCAATCTAGCGGTACCAACGACCCAATTCTTGCTCCGCAGATCCTGCATTCCCCGCAGTTCCATAACTAGCGAAAAAAAAAAAGGAACCCAGACGTGGGGTCTTATTTCTGTGCACCCAGACCTTCTTTGTAAGATTGCCCGTATTCTCGCCCACGGGGCTTGCTTTCCTATTTCAAAGACGACCATGAATGTTTCACTGAGCGTTGGGCTAGCTGATGGATCTGCGGTATCAAAACCTGCCTTATGGCAGGCACGCCAAAGTTATGACGCGGGCTGTCACTAGCTAGTTTCGACGCGACGCGCTGAAACTCACACGGCCCTCGAAAAAGATTCTTTCAGCCAGCCACCATTCCATAATCGCCAATACCACTCAGGAGTCAACCCATTTCAATGCGTCTTCTTCCGGAAATTTCTCTCCAGGTGGAGTGTCGTTTGGCACCAGGTGCCTCGCGCGGAACACACGGAGTCCCACAGCCTCGGCGTTATTTCAACACGAGGCTGTCTAGTATTCCCGGTGGCTTGTGCATAGTTATTCTCGTTCGTCCAAAGGCGCACAAGGGAGATTAGTCATCGCATTCCTTTCAAGGTTTGTACGGACTTTCCAGTGTGAGCGATGTTTATCTTTAGATGTTCGTTTCACTGATAGGGGGACTTTGATAGATTTTTCTCGCTATTATCATAGGGTACTAAATCTTTCGCCATGGCGCGTCTCCTGTATAACTGCATCTCACAAGAGTCTTCCACCGTAGTGGTTCAGAAATTCAACTTGAGTTCTCTATTTCGAGCAATCGTCAGGTATCGAACTACGCATCTCTTGTGAGCTTATTTTCATTCCACTTTGGCTCGAGAGGGATGACCAGATCGATCCTGATCCAATTCAAACCCAGGCTTACCTCTCCAAACGAACACCCCGCAATCATGGGGTCACCTCATTTCCCCAGAATTTACTTGCGGCACGAACCACGCTAATCACTGCCTCCGAAGAGGGCGGGTCTTCCCCTTGGAGCTCGTTGACGGTCTCGTAAGGGTGTACTCAACTGTTCCCTCGGTCAAGTCTATAGCAAGTGGTACGCTATCTCGGTGTTTCAATTTACAATCTGACTTAGGCCTTCGGAACTGTCGACGGCGTTGGCGATGGCCCAGCGTCTCAACGAAGGGTACCAAAGTCGGTAAGCGTTGGGCAGTTCATGCCCAGCGGAGACCACAAGGTCGTTACTATGGATGGGGAATTTACTACTTAAACCAGGGGGACTCCGGGTTTCCGGGCCGTTTCAAACCATCGGCTATCCCGATACAGCTGTAACGAGCGGCGCGAGTGTCTGGCCGCGCAATGTAGTCCAGACCCCTTTATTTCACATGGTAAATCGCCATTCAGCACTCCTTGATGAGTAGTTGAACTCGTTCTCTGTTACTTTTCCCACAGTGGTAAGGCCAACTTGGAACAATTTTATAACTGGCGATTGAATCACCGTCAGCGAGGATGACAACTTGTTCCCAACCGCTCGGGAGAAGGTACGGACATCCTTGAGGGACCCCGGGCTACAGCGCACGGACTTACGACACTGCTTTATTTAGGATCCTTAGCCTGTCTGTAGGGTCCACGGCTTCCAGGTCTCCGGAAACGAGCTGGACTGGTCTTGATCCGGGATTTCCCGGAAAAGGACGCGGCCTGTGGAGTTGGTGGAGATGGCCCTTACGGCGCGGAAATTACTGTCATTCTGGTCGTCATTGAAGGCGAGACGAAGGAATGCGCACAAAGGACGATATCCAGGCGAAATCGATTTTCATTTCCCACTCAGGGCAAGATCCGCAACAATACAACAGGCTTGTTACACGAAAAGCCATTTCTCGGCCCTATGTGACTTTCTAGTCCGTAGCAGACAACAAGCCAAGCCATGAGCATATTTCCAGCAGAGGTGCTCCCACCGAGGGGTCCTTCATCACCGCCAACAAAAAACTGGGCGGGGTCATGGGCGGAGACCATGGAAGTTAAAGAACGGGGATCCCAGTGATAGCAAAGGCACGTGGCCCCGCGAACTGATGCCGAGTGTGAGAACTCACGCTTCATGGTGCGTCCTCAGTGATGGCCGCTGCAATATGACCACCAACCCTCATCAATATCCGAGCATGCACAGCCAAATATTCTCGTTATCCGCATCTATAGCCTGGTTCAACTTTCGGCCCCTGTACCTCACCGACTAAATACCTGCCAAATTCGAATGGCTCGCGACGGATTCATAATACTCACACGTTCCCTACTCTGGAAACGGTCACATCTCAGCGTGTCACCTTTGCCACATCTACTTCGACGGCTGCAGGATACACAAGACATCTAAGACCTTCTATTCTGGGGTGGTATCACACCGAAAGCCTCCAAGGTGCGTTCCACCAAGGACAGCTGCGAGTGGGCGAGAAAGTATACTATTGATGATCGCGCGAGGTGAACCAAATTGTCGACGGCGGATTTTCGTGTGCTGATCCCATTACAGGGTGGGATGGATATGTGAGTAATTAATAAATTTTATCTCTCCGCTGATCTGAGGACTGATTTCTCGTGAGATCACGATGCATGATCCGTAATTTCTCACAGGGTTTACGACTAATGTCTCATTCCCAGATCTCTCCCCCCATGGCCTGGATGAAATATCCCCAGGTTCAATGGTTCCGAGCAAGCCGGACCCTTCTGGAAGGGAATATCTTGACGTCACCTGGGCGTCACCAACGGAAAAACTCACGATATGTTGATGAGGGGAGGACGAGGCAGTGAGATCTATTGGGATAATATTACTCAGGTAATCACGGACCGGGGTGGTCGATGGTTGGGATTGCTTTGGCATAATCTGCAGAACCCCGAGTCCGTATCTGCGACTCCTTCAAATCCAACCAACCGGGCCGATGATTGACCCTGCGTGGATTCGCCCGGTTGTCGAACATCCTGCTTCTACTCACGCTACGTGTGCACCCGAGGATCTTATCACCAATCAGGAGGAGCTCAGTAAAGGTGTCATCGAAGATGTTTTGTCTGATATGTATGGCACATCTGGGGATATCTTGGATGATGCTCTCGACGTCTGGTTGATCGATGAAGCGGTCCAACAGACGCTGCTGGAAAAGTGGAAGATTGGCGTTCAGAGGTTTACAGAGCGGTTGGACTGGTCGATATGGGACGGATGTAAGTCCGGCGGTGGGCCAGAGGTGCGTGTATTTCATTCTTGGCTACGTGTTTTCGCCAGGTGATCTTCGAGTGCTCACAACCCTCCTTTTTCTTCGACGTGTGTTACCACCACACGAACATAAACCCCGAACGAGCACTGTCTTGCACGGAAGGCGTCCATCATTGTTGTCCTGGAAACCTCTGCAACCATCAGCAAGTCGTGGAAAGTCCCACATAACCTTGTAATCGAAGCGCTTCCCCGACAGGGACTTATAACGGGTTACAATAACGGGTTATAACTCGTTGTCGGCTACCAGTGATCCGAAAATGGCAGACTAAGATATTCCGGTATATCCCGGTACAATGCGTTACAACCCTCAGGTGAAGGACCATGGGATTATAATTGGTTGTCTGGTTTTCCACGGTTTGCTGATGACCGGGTCGCCTCACCCTCCCTCCAGGCATCTGTCGTCCCTCGCGAACCACTGAGTATCCGCGACTGTGCTCGTCATGGCCTGTGACATCCGATAGAATCTCGCACTTAGGAGGTTTAAAGGTAGAATTCGTTCCTATCTCCGATGTCGAGCGTCGATTCCAACCCTCCCCCTCACAGGCGCTGTATCTCACATTCTGTTCGTGGGCAACCCGTACAGGGCCAATAGAACATACGCGGACAACACGTCGCCCCAATGTTTGACCAGCCAGGGCACACACAAGAGGTGAACTATTTCCGACCGTCTCAAAAATTGTCAGATCCTAGTCATAAATTATCCAAAGCTTCCCTCGGTACATGGAGGCTGAAAGTTTCCAAGACAATCACACCATCAGGATCGTGGGCTTGTCTGCGCCCCCTTCAAGTATCTCTTTCCCCGGGGTCTCCCCTCTATCGGAGATATTTCAAAGTGTTCGCAACCGGAAAGAGTATGTATCCCCACTGAAAAGGGCCAGTTGGTGCAATGATCCAGTTTATCCCAGCAGCCGAATGGTTCATGGCCACGATGAAGGTACATCCGTCGTCCTAACCGTCTAGAATGATCCACATAATTTGCGGCGTTGCAGCCGTCCGCAATCTCCCTCGAGTCCTCTCGTTTGTGTATATACCAAGCTCTGAGGCGGGTTGAGTCTACATCTGTCGGGATCGCTTCTAGTGGTAGGAGGTTTATACCTTTCAGCGTTCATGTGCAAGAATGCCCCCTCCTGCCGCCTTCGTGATTTTTCTGACAATCTTGGGCGCAATGCAATGCTCCAGTAGGAGGCAATAAGGTTAATCAACGTTCCTCCATCCGCCGCATACCGTTCTGCATGACGTCACCAGAGTTGTGAATGCATGTGTGTGCGTCGCAGTATAAGCTACATTTTCTTGGGACATGGACCTTTGAATCTTCAACAGGGTGATACTAATCGTGCTTCAGAGGAACTAGTGGTGCGTCGTAGGTGATCAGCGAGGTTTCTAGACACGTTTATATCCTAGCGCGAGACCGCCCGTGGACAAACTCCGGGACTGGCGCCTCGGTCTCAATAAATGATCTGCGATACACGATAGTTTACATGATCGTCCATGATCCTCATTGCTTGTGTCCGCTCTCGTCAGCTCTGGATGCGGGCAACTCTTGTATCCCTCAAGACTGAATCAACCTTGGCCTTACCACACCCGTCTTCTTGACGAACTGGGAGATGTCTGAGGCTGGGTTCCGACTCGTTCAACCAGTCGGACCGATCCCGGGCCAATCGTGTATCTCAACTCTGGAACGATAAATTTGTTGGAAACCAAACCCGAGTTCCGCTTCTCCCTCCCTCCCAGAAAATGGTATATATGTCCTTCTCCCTCGTTCATCTCCTCTTGTCTTCTCCCTCTACCTTCTCCCTTCCACCCCACTCGACCGCTCTCTCTCCTTGTCAGATTGTTTCCCATCGCTTTTGTCTTACGACCACTAACGCTACGGAGATGGTCGATTCTCCCGAGACGGCTCAACACTTCATTTTCATGTGCGACCCGACGGCGTCAATCGCTGAATTTTCGTCTAACCATACCCTGTACCCCGAACAGCACCCAGCTTGTTTTTGTCGGTGCGTCCTCTCGTCCTCGGAACCTTGCACCCTCATCTCATCACCTTTCCAGCCTTTTGTACGTCATATTGATTTATATTCGGCTGGCGCTTACCGGCTGGTTCAGACGCCATTGTCGGCTGGGACTGGATCACGAGTCTCAACCGCGAGTGGCGTTACATATGGAAAGCTGCATGGACTCCAGTCAAGGTCTCCTATCTGTTTTGCCGGTACGAGAGTTTCTTCGGCTTTCTTGTAAACGTCCTGATACTCCTCGACTTGTTTTTAGCTACTGGGTCCTGGCAGTTGGCTGCTTCCTCTTGTATTGTTTCGTCAACGACCACTCCTTAGAACTATGCCTCAAGATTTACAAGGTGGGTATCCATTGTTACCCTCATCGCGAACATTCCCGATGTCTTACGTCACGCAGATACCCGTCGCACTTGCTATGTGGAACCAGTTAGGCTCCGAAGGTATTGCTTTCCATTCCTGCCTCTGAACCCTGACGCTGAACCCTCGATTTTATAGTGATCTTGCTTATTCGCACATACGCATTTTTTAACCGGAATATATACCTCCTGAGCTTCTTGATTGCCTGTCTATGCGGACTCGTTACGTACCAGCTGTACGTTGCGACCAGTCAGATGGAATGTAAGCCACAGATAGTCGTATCTCGGCGCCCGCTGACCACCAGTAGTGCTCCCGTTTATCAAGCCACCGCACGTTTGTAGAGTAGTCTTGATATCCGGCGTATCTCTGATCTCTTGTGCTCTTTTAGACGCAGGGTCCGTGCCTCCCCGTATCCAAGCCTCACGCCGCTCATCTCCTTGGTAATCACGATTCCTCCCATCGCCTTGATCCTTACTAATCTTATTCGGGAAGGATTCTTTGTCTGTCCGCTACACCTTGTGACCTCTCGAAAGACGCTGATAGGATCTAGATGGCGCCGCTCGCTTATGATACCATTGTGACCGTTATTACGGTTGGAAAAGCGATCATGATTAGGCGAAGGCGTGGTGGACCCAGCAGTATGCTCATCCAGACCTTCATTCGAGAGGGTAATCCTCCCAATGAAATCCCGTCTGGTAGCTGTGCTGACCAGGTTTCAGGAGTCTTCTATTATATTTTGATCTCCGTCGCAAATCTGGCAAGTCGTTTATGATTTATCGATTGTTCATCCTGACTGAGTAAAAGTAGGTGAACGGAATCTTCTACCTCCAGTACGTGGAGCTGCTCTGGACCGGATTATATTATAACATTCCACCCTCAGACCTCGCCAGGCAATGTCCGCTATATGTATTCCCCTGAGTGTTTTTTTATCGCCAGTGCTGGCGTGCCGGCTGGTAGGGAGATAATCCTCGGTGATGGCCGTCTACTGAGCCGTTTTCCTCGTTAGATCCTTGACCTTCGAGAACGTGGCGCAGAGGCCTCACGCCCGGACACCGGACGATCCAGCACCAACAACGGCCTCCAGTCTGTCCCGAGGGGCTATCAAGGCAGCACTAGCATCACGTCGACTCACTCGTCCCCACGGTCTCCCCAGTCGACGGGAGGGGTCGGCATCCTCACGTCGAATCGAGGGTCGACTCGGAACAAAGGACAATTGCTGGTAAGCACCAAAAACGTTTCAGGTGTTACGACCACGATCACCATGGGAAAAGGAGTCATCGACGGCGTCGAGCTTGCAGAAATGAGTAAGGAGGATGTGGACGTATTTGGCGACGACGACTTCAAAATTGATATGGGCGGGGTAGGTGGGATACGTGTTGAAGTTGAAAAGACCTCGACGAGTATGTAAACTCGACAACTGGAATCATGTCCTTCCCAACCTTGAAGGATCCTTCTCGCTACGTGTCAGAGGCCACTTGGCCCTATCCGTTCTTTGTACGCTCAGTCTCCTCGATTGTCGGACGATACAACAAAATGTATATATGGGGACCAAAACAGAAGCTATCGTACGGTCAGGGAGATGTAGTAGGCAGATGTGTGCCGCGAAGACGATTACTAGAGTGAGACGAGTCAGTAAAAGCGAGGGGGGGAGTAGCGTGTCGACATACGCAGTGGCTGCTGAGAGCGATCGCTTCCGCCGCCTTCTCCTTCGCAGCTTTCTTGCTTGGACCCTCTCGGGCATACTCGTCAAGACGTTCCACGCCGCACCCTGTGCGAGAGAGGTTAATGTGATGCAACAGGTTATCGGAAGGACATTTTCTCACAAACTATTAGAGATCGTGGTCAGCACGACGAGAGCCCGACGAGGGTACGATAAAATATGCCTACCTGGCGTGCAAACAAAGATGGGGAGGTGGGGGTCTCCTCCTGTCCTGACAACGTCCCAGGTAATCCACTGGCCCAGCTTTTCGTTCACCTGGGGCAAGTACCCCCTCTGGGAGGTCGGTAAATCAAAGGTAATACTTGGGCCACGTTCGTAGAAGCTGGGCATTTCGATTGGCATGGTTAAGTTCGAGGAGGGTGGGTGGTGTGGTGTGGTGATGCTAAGCAATTGTGCTGGGGCGGAAGAGCCTGGTGGGGAAGGACTGGCGAGGTTCCTTAAATACGTTTCCGCCACAGGCGCCTAGCAGCAATGTGTACAAGCACGCGCCCCCCCCATCGCTCTGAATCGACGCCCTTGTATCTGCGTGGGGTTGTCCTTTCCCCAGGCGCCACAAACCCTAACCTTCTCCAACGCTACACAGGATCCAGGGGTCCTTGAGCCTCAAGTGAACAGCATTCGCGGGTGTTCGCGGGAATTAAAACTTGCGGAGGACCAACTTAATTCTGGGGCAGGGAAGACGGCGTACCGCTTGTCTCCCATGTGTATTCGACTTAGATTTGTCAATTATCCAGATATCGAAACTTGATTGTGATCAGTTCCGCAGGCGATCACCGGCATATATACACATGGAGGGTTTCTGCGGGCTCCTGTAAACTCGGCAGATTTGAACAGATGAAGGGGTCTCTGTACCCGCCGTCACCTTGTAATGACTCCCACCTGTCGTCTGTCGAGGGCCAAGGGGAGCATCGTAAGGAAGGTCGATAGGTGGGCCCGCCCAAATCTGCCTCGGTGATCTCGTTTCCGGACGCCGAGCGCGCGGAGGATAAAAGAAAAGACGGGTAACGTGCCGACATTTGAATCTGTGGGTGAGGACGTTGTTTCCGGGGTCGAATTGTAGGTCGAAATTCCCGGGAGGCGCGTGGACGGAGCCAGGGGGCAGGGATCAGGGCTAGTCTACACTGATGGCGAGACGGGGTCCTGAAATCAGTGTGATAGAAACGTTTGACCATTTGGTTTTCGGGGGACCCGCGCGCATGACACAAGGGTGTCGAATTTGTTTTGCTGTCGTCTCGAGGGGATTGTGTTGAAGGGGTGAGGTGGTCGAGATCCGCCTGATCACCTCCGGGAACTCTCCCCACCCCCATTGTTGCAGATCGCCTGGTATCGTAGATGGTATTTCTGCGTTCTCAATCTGTGCCAAGATCTAGAAATTAGGGGAGTCCGTGTTGAACTCGTCACGAAACCTGTACATGTTTACCTGCCCAATAAAAGCAGGAGGATAAGGAAACCGTGCGAACCGAGGATCATTGTTGATGAGAATCTGGTTCTAGCGCGAAACCAGCAGTTGCGTGATCCTAGTATCTGGAGATGCCAATTGTTAACGTGATTGGAGGAGATGATCAGAGTTACCCGGATAAACCCTTTCGACGGTAGGAAACAGCCTCTGCACGACCACCGTCCAAGAATAGGGGAACAATGGCGGTGAAAAGGCGAGTACACTGAACTCGAGTGGAGTGCCACGCTGAGTAATGCACGTGGCCACTACGACCAATATCGGGTCGCTTCGCCCAGAAGCGGTAGGAGGGGCTTTATTCGTAACAAACCTCTCGACACGTAAAAGAAGTTTGAGGAATCAGCGAGCAGAAAGTTTCCTTGGAACGGACAAGCACTACAGAGTCTCCCAGCTCGCCTTCACGTAGATTGGGCTGTACGAACCGAACACCCAGGGTCTGATGTCTGTACGCGACACCTGTGCGGCGGAATGAACGAAAGCAAAGGAAGCAGCTCCATTGTTCAAGTCGCCCCAAGAAAAGTCTAGTGGTCCCAGCAGTCTGGCTCGTTCCTCGTCTTGACACATATGACACGCGCACGGATTGCTTGGAGGAAGGAGAGCTTGTTTCCGGCGTTCACTGTTCAGTTTGGAAAAGAAAGTCACGAGGTCCGGCGAGCTGCGGATCGTTCTTCTCCGTCAGGTTTATTCATTCGTATCACGTCCATCAGCGGTGAGACAGTGGCGCTGTGGCTGAATGCAGAGTGTGGAATGATGAAATGTGGCGGAGGGTGGCAATGAGAGAGGCTGCGACATTGAGATTAACTTTACTCAATTACGCCCGCGCGGGGAACCCAAATCGGGTGCGGAGAAGCTCGTTTTCGATTCGGACCCCTCCACAGGACTTTGATAATATCCGCCACAACGATCAAGATCTAAACGAAAGACATTGTCTGCGGGGCCGAGCTGTGTGGCGAAGACGATCCTGATGCTGAGACCTGAGCGATTTCACAACCGTCAGTGGCAATCGTCAACCGGTCCTCTCCCCACTCTCGCTTGTGCGATTCGTAGCTGTTCCCAGTCCCTCGATACGACCTGTTCACTGATCATCGTTTGCCCTCAGCCCGCTCCCGATACCTCTCAGGCGACTCTACCTTCCCCAGTCGCCGCGTAAGAGTTTACCGCCCTCAAACGTCTCGATCCTGGTGAATACGGGGCCGCCTAAACCCAGACTTGTGCCAGGGACCACAGTCAGGTTCGCTGGGGCTACGACCAGGAAGTTCGCGCGCTCCAGTTCGTCCATGGACGGCTCCCTGTTCGCACACCACGCATCTCACATCATGCCCCCTTCGCCAACGCTGGAAATGGATGAACAGTGTCCGGTACCCCCTCATGGAGAAATGCTCAGGCGTGCCTCTCGATGACACCGTTATCGACCACACCACTGATAAACTTCTCGACGTTCTCAAAGAGATGCGCTCATATCCGAGCAAGACCCTTGGGTCCGTCGCCGGCGGTCCTTACAACAACCGATTCATGGAACCTCCCCACGAATTTTAGAGCGCACGGAGTATCTCGACTACTGCCGTGGCACGTTCCTTGACATCCGTAGACCTGGGTACGTCGGGCTGTTCAGCCACTTCCCAGCGGATCTACAGGCCCACCCCCACGACAACTTCCTTCCCCACAACATTCTCCCCGGCGCCCCCAAGACCACAGCGGCCACCCGGACCGACTGGGAGACCACCGGCTATTACCCCGAGCTCCCGGACCCACGACGTCGGGAGAAGGAGATTGATGCTGTATCCAAATCATTTTTTATATCAAGCACAGTTGTGTGGATGTATGGCGGTGCTTGTGATCCTGGCTCGCCCCCTTACCCGTTCGCCGTGACTGCAGCATATTTGTCGGGCAACAGTCCTATCGGCGACGCAATATATGTAGAGGATACAATCCCGCTTTCGAATGACCAGGTGTTCTCAAGGTACTTACATCTAAACAGGTTATGAAAATTCCTACTTTCTCTCCCCGCTCTCGCAAAAAATAACACAACGCAAACGCCACCGCCACCGTGGAGAAGGGAGATCGGGGGCCAAACCTGTATAGTCTACACTATCAAGGGAGGGAATCGAAACAGGCGAAAAGCAAACAACGGGGTTGTTGTGAGGGGTATGATATAACCGAATAATCGCAAGAGGGGTAACGACTGAACTCGACCATATGGTGTGAAAAAGAATGAGAGGATGTGCGGACTCCGGATCCACAAAGAAACGCGAAAAGAAGGTAAGTTTTGTAACGGGGTAAGAGATACAAATCCAGCATGGGTGGGTCTTACGAGAGGGCGGACAAACGGAACGATCGGGGGAGGGGGGGAATTTCCGGGTGAAAGGAGAGTGTGAAGGAGGGAGGTTCAAACTAAATCCTCGGAGGATCAGATCATGGGGTAGATGAGGGATTCGAAGGGGGATTAGAAAATACATCAACCAACCAACGGTCAAAAATGTGTAGATTGAAGGGGGTGTCAGAACACCCGACACGGCGAAAGTTACAATTCTGGACCACTGACACAGCACAGAGGCCCGGCCGAAGCTTATCAGTGACCGAACAGCCTGAAGATGAGGTACGTCACAGATCCAAAAAATCTGACCGCAGAAAGACCAGCCCTGAAGAATAACCGCGTCAGTGCCTACGGAGAACCAGTGGTGCACAGGAACTCACAGTGCATAGAAGAGGAAAGTCAAGTAAGGGTTGAACTTGCTTCCTCTTGTGCTTTCGACGTTGTCGTTGACCCATGATAGGAACCCTGAACTTGTAAACGCTGTGATCATGATCATGTTCGTTCCAACCCAAGCCAAGACGACATTGGTCCTGGAGTTCCGGTCGCGGTCGGCCTGCTTCGTGGCAGCGTCTCGCGACTCCTTCTGGGGCGGAGGAGGGTATTTAAGGGAGTTCTTGGAAGCGGTCCAGAGTGCGTCGACGTCTTCTTGCATGGTCGGCAGGTTGACGGCCATCATTTCCTTGCCATCCTTGCCCTGCACTTTCGTGGCGCCACCGAGGTCTTTGGCGGACCCATTGTCACCCTTGGTACCCCAGGTAACATCGTGCAAGTTGCACATAGCGTACATCATCAAGATGTTCACGTCTGCGGAACAGGGTTCAACGAAAGGTGGCTGGGAGGGGGACGGGAGGGACTCACAAGAGGGCAACAAGAACATGTACTGGATAAAGGACGTGAACATGTGGTAGGGTTCTAAGTGAAGGAAAGAGCCGAAGAAGTACAGCCCATAAGTGGCGAGCAGGGAGATGGCGATGTTCCTGAAGGTTTCATTGTCTAGAATTAACCTGGCAAGAACGTGTCAGCGGGACAGACCGCTCGGTTTAGTAGTTTGAAATAGGTCATACTCGGGGAATTGCTTCCACCCATCCAACGAATGCGGCACTGCGAGATAGACAGTGTAGCCCGCGCACCAAAGGGTGATGATGTTACACAATCCAAACAGAATCATCGAGATCGAGTACGTCCATTTGGATCCTTGTGGTCGGTTTCCGAGGGAGCAAACGAGGACAACGAAAATGACACCAATGTAGAGCTTGAGGAAAACTTCGAAGACAATCTTGCCAGCTCCCTTAGATAGAAAGTTGAAAGCATCGTTGGAGCTGTCCGATGTGGCGGATTCTACAAGCTGTGGGAGAGCAGTTACTCAAGAAAATAATCGACCCAATGGACAGAAGTTGCACGCACGAAGAAGAAAGCCAGGTAAAAATTCGCCAAGCTTGTCCAAGTAAAGACCAATTGTATCGCGTTGTATATGAACTCGAACTGCAGTGTGAGCTTCCTGAAGAATCCTTGTCCACTGGTCCAAATCCTGTACCAGAATACCGTAGCGTGGATGCTGGCAAACAGCGAACCGTTAAGCCACCTCCTCCTTTGAGAAATGAACTCGGGGACAGTGGTGGGAACATCAGTGGAGGCCTTGGCAGACTTGACGTATTTGAGAGTCCACGCCTCTTTCTTCTTTGTCACGATTTCGAAGCAAAGGATCCGGTCTTCAGCGAGGTACATATTCCTCTCGAACAAACCTGCCTCTGTGGTACCTCCATGCATAGCCTCGCCCTTGAAGTAGCTGGCGAGGGGTCCCTCACCATTTGGACCATTCAACAAGGCCTTGTATCGGTAGGCACTGAATGCTCCGGGAAGGACGGAAATATAACCGAAAACGCTCTGGTTTGCGTGAGAGGGGGGTAATGTCAGTGGTCAGAAATCAAGTAGCAACACAGTCCCATGTGGATAATTGGTGGATCTCTCACTTCGAGGGGTTTGTCCAAAATGTTGGACATCTTGTACTCAAAGTTCTGCGACGCAGCAAGGGGACTTGTGAGTAGGAGGCTGCACGCACGGCCGGTGTCCACGCATATCCTGTATGGAATAATATCAGAAGCCTGAAACGCTTCTCTCGATCGCATGGAGACACGCACTCTCCGCATGCGCCTCCGACGTGAGGGTGCTTGTCAAAACCTGGAGACAAGATCCTTAGTTGGACAGGCGTTGGTGAAACTCGGCAACGTACATTTCCACAACTCGTAAATGGACGTGCTTGTCGGTTTAGTCCCAACATCAAGCAGGATACAGACTGGTTATACGCCATGATCGGTCACATCAGAAGCGAGGATAAAGGGTCAACCGACCTTCAGGTTTAATCAACGGGCCGAACGCGTTGAAAAACCACCGATGGCTATTCAGCTTCTTCTTGTTCTGTTCTTTGAGGCAAAATACGATCTGAACGGGGCAGGAGTGCATGGCGGTCTCCCCAGTGTCGGTACAAATAACACTCGATGTGTATTCGAAAATGTGCGCAGTGACTGGCTTGTTATTGACGGTATCTTTAGCGATCCCTTCTTGGTAGCAACCCATCTGAGTAGTACATCAAATGCTGATGTGGGAGTGCGGATGTTTTTGGACATACTAGGTTGAGGACTTGGAGGGTCCGTTTATTGACTTTGCTCCGACCATCAGAAACGACACAAACGACGACCTTCTTCCAGCCATCCGCGCCCCACGTTTTTGATCGGTCGCGACCGCAGAGGTGAGCGACGTTCTTGAGAACTCTGCGATTCGGTGTCAGTACTTGTTCGGCTACGCAGATGGGGCCCGGTAACATACGAGTTCATGGTTCGGCAGAACAGGACTTCGTCTTCATTGTACATAGTCATCACAATGAAGAGTTCTGTATGCCTGCCATAGAGATAAGGTCGGAGGCTGTACTTGGAACGCATGAAATCGTCAGGGTCGCAAGTTGCGGCAGTGTAGCGCATCTTGGTCATTTCCTCGGTGCTGTCCATGCCCTTGGGAACAATATGAGAAGGGACTTTGACGTCGAGTACAAGGTTGCCATTCTGCAGTTCTACATGTCTGACAGACCTGCGCTTCATGAGTTTTTCCCGGGCCACTGAATAGCCGGCACCCATGGTAGGCGAGGCCATCGGATATCCGAAATTTGGAGATGGGGGATAATCCTGCTGGTACGGGAGGGGAGGGGGGACCATCTCGTACTGGCTGTGAGGGTTGAGGCGAGCTTGAGAGTGAGTGGAATGGAAGGACCGGTTGGACTTTGTCTCCCAGTTGTATTCGGAGTTGTCATGGTGAGAATGATTGGAGGCAGGAGGCGGGGGGTAATCTGGAACGACGAAACCGGATGGAGGTTGGTGGTGGAAAGGATCGTGGTGCTTGTTGTAAGCCATGGGTTCAAGGGAGGGGACTGGCTCTGTTCAACAGAGAGGGAGATGGTGGTTGATGGGAGGGTGGTGTGATTGCGAGTAAGTTTTCGTCTGTATTGGGATCACGTTTCGACTACAAACGAAGTGTGATAGACTACGTTTAATAATGTAATGAGACTACAGATTAAATGTAGCCGACCGTTAGATTGCTTGCCCGTTGCTGATTGCCGCCGTCGGACCTTGAAAAGGCGGACGTCGACTGTAAAGAGCGAGACAGCCTCGCTTCCCTCTTACACTCACCACCACTTCCCCTCTCCTCTCTCCCTACCTAATACGTCTCTGTTTCTCTTCTCTCTCCCTCAAAACACATCCACCTCCAAATCTTTTCATAACGGTAATTTTTTTCTCTATTTTATTTGTTTTGTTTGTCCAGTTGTGCCTCATGGCCTCAGTCTCCCGAGGCGACCCCTCGCTCCCGTCCCAATCGAGCCCCTCCTCCCCGAGTCTCGGGCCACCTGCCTCCCTGTGATTTTCTCAGCTCTCCTGGCTACCTACGACGCGCAATCGCCTCCATCCGCACAATCGTGGCGACCGCCGGAGAACCCGCTCATATAAAAATTCGGTCGCCTTTCTGATGGCCACGATTCACTTTCCCTTCCCCTTATCCTCCCATCGCTCCCCACTATTCGCTCTCCTTGTTCCCTTATTTTCCTTCCTCGATTTCTCATTGCTTCTGTGGCTAACGCCTGTACCTCCAGACTTTACTAGCATCCAATGGCCGACACCTCTTCTCATAGACTCGACCTCCGCGTCGGCGGAAAGTACAGGCTGGGCAAAAAAATTGGCTCCGGTTCTTTCGGTACGTGCTACGCTCTCGCGCCCTGATGGATAAGGCTGACACGCACCGCCTCCCACCCGCTTACCCCCTTATCCCCAACGAAAAACAGGTGACATCTACCTCGGAATCAACATAATCTCCGGTGAAGAGGTTGCCATCAAGCTCGAGTCAGTCAAGGCCAAGCATCCGCAGCTTGAGTACGAGTCCAAGGTCTATAAGACGCTCGCTGGTGGCGTCGGCGTCCCCTTTGTTAGGTGGTTCGGTACCGAATGTGACTACAACGCAATGGTCATCGACCTTCTCGGTCCTTCCCTTGAGGACCTCTTCAACTTTTGCAACCGTAAATTCTCTCTCAAGACAGTGTTGTTGCTTGCAGATCAGCTGGTACGTAATAAGTCCACCCATCACCCCACAAGTTTCTGATCTCCACTGTCACCCTACAGATCTCTCGTATTGAGTACATCCACTCCCGCAACTTCATCCACCGCGACATCAAGCCGGACAACTTTTTGATGGGGATCGGAAAGCGTGGCAACCAAGTCAATGTCATTGACTTTGGTCTTGCCAAGAAGTACAGGGACCCGAAGACCCACCTTCACATCCCCTACAGAGAGAACAAGAACCTAACTGGTACTGCCCGTTACACCTCCATCAACACCCACTTGGGTGTCGAGCAGGCCCGCCGCGATGATCTCGAATCGCTCGCTTATGTTCTCATGTACTTCCTCCGTGGCTCTCTCCCCTGGCAAGGTCTCAAGGCCGCTACAAAGAAACAGAAGTACGACAGGATCATGGAGAAGAAGATGACCACGCCCTCCGATCTTCTTTGCCGTGGCTTCCCTAATGAGTTCGCCATCTTCTTGAACTACACCCGAGCCTTGAGGTTCGACGACAAGCCCGACTACTCTTACTTGAGGAAGCTCTTCCGGGATCTCTTCGTCCGTGAAGGGTACCAGTACGATTACGTCTTCGACTGGAGCGTTCAAAGGAGCGTCCAGGACAATGGTGCTGGGCCTAGCAAGAGCGGAGCGGGAAGGAGAAAGGTTGTTCAGGAGGAAGACGCTCCTGAGCCCAGGAGTAGTGATCGCATGTGAGATAATTTCACGGTCTAATCTCCTGATTACTCATTCGTGATCTCAGGCTTCGTTCCCATACCCGTCAGCAGCAGGCAACCACCCCCGGAGCAGTAGGTCAACAGCGCGGCGGCCGTGGACGTGAGGGTGACATCTGGTAAACGGCCAGCCACTCAGGAGGGTACCCGTTCCCTCCCCTCGTACCCCGTTTTGTCCGTTTTTCTTCCCCATGGCACGTCCGGCGACGTTTGGTACGTCGGTGTGTAGAAGCATTCGGAAGACGTGTGTTGGTGTCGCGGTGTCGAAGTACTGCTTGAGAGGTGTACCGAGGAGGCATTTGGGAGGGATTAGTTGATGACTATGGTCGAGTATCCTTACCACGGCACCCCACGGTTGTGAGGTGTGCTGTGGGAAGTCGAGCATCTGAAACCCCTACGTGGTCATCGTTTTATACGCGCAAGCCCGGGCGGCGTTCTCCTAATCCTTTCTCATTGACCCTTCGCTCCCTTTCAGCATCTTTCCTTTCCCAGGTCAAGTGACGAACTGTTCTCCCCGTACCAGGTCCCCCTTCAATTATCCATTCATCGAACGATATTCATATTATCCAACCTCCCAACACGATTCTTCTTTCGCCGTCAGCAACTGCAGACCTCTCCTGACCCATACCCAGCAGGTGATCAGGAGGGTTCAATGTCGCAGCATGACATAGACAGCGACAGTGGACCGTTCGGATATATTGTTTTTTGCATTTTCTTCAAACCAAACGGACGCATTTTCCATTCAAGCACTCCCCATTTTATCCCCCGCATTCTGGGGTGTGCCGCCTCGTTCCCTCTCCATGTTTGTATCCTTTGGATCGACCTTCTTCAGAGCTGGTTGTTTTATTATCCCCCTTCCCCACCCCTCGCTCCCTCACTCACCCCAGTTTTGTGCGCCTTTGGTCCGCGTTCTCCCAAGCTGGAGTCGTATTTACGCATCGTTCTTCATGCACTTGACTCGTTATATGATACATGTGTTCAAGCTTCTCTTTCTTTGTCCCCACTTCCCCCATCCTCCCCTAATATCCTTTCTTTAGTACTGGCTTGGATTCCCTTACGCCCGTTTTGCCTCCTTCCCGGATTTTGTCGTTGGGACTGGAGAGGGCTCCGAGTCGCGCGTTGGGTTGTCATTGCGTGTGTGCTACGTGTGTAATGTATGTGGATTGCAGTAGTCGCTCGGTGTGGGGTGAATTGTATAGATATTACTTGAACGTGGATGTTTGAACCGTGATGCGTGTATGGTGAGAGAATAAAATATTATCGCTACCACACAATAGGCGAAGCGCAGCAGCTTACTCAGTACTATGGACCGCTCCGTTGCATCCGTAAGCCGAAAAACTCCGAAGGGATACACGTAAACCAAGCCTGTTTCAAAACTCGGTCGAACGGGCCGCTGTTCTCACAACGTACCTATAGGGCATTCTGAGACCTGGGAAGCCAGAAGGGTAGCAGCAGGAAAAAGCCAGGCAGTAATCCCGTTAATAAGAACGGGCGTGGAATGCGTGTATCTCTACAAACGTCGAGTAAAACGCTGTTTTGTGCCAGTACAAACCTGGAGGATATGAAAGGCCGTGATCAGATCTCTCGTTCGTTGTGATCAAAGGAGGGTAAGGAGAGCGGAGGTCAGATGAAACTGTTTATCTCATGGACATTATGGGGCGTTACTCCCGTCCTCGACGAGCTGGGTTAAGGTTTCGAGCGAATGCGCTCTTTATCATCACGATTGGAAAGGGAGAGACTGAAACACAAAGAGAAGGGAAACATACAGATATGAAGCGAATTAGGCCTGACCTTCGGACAAACTTCGGGTGGGACCACTTCCAGGTGCAAACGTGTGGTAGAGAGAAGCTGAGTCAGGGGAGCGCGGGTCAGGAGAAAGTACCCATGAGAGGGTTTTTCAAGCTCCCGCCCAGTTTCAGAAATTCGAAAATTTTGTTCAGCGTGGGAATAACGGCAGCTTTGCTATTGGCCACGTGACCTATACCAGCCGGAGATATCGGCGACTGCACTTTTGCTGAATCTTCAAATTCAATACTGGATGAGTGAGCTCACAGACCGCTCAGGGTCCGATTGGATTTTCATACAGCCCAGTAACGTCTGCAAGGTGAGATCACAATGTGGCCCAGCGACAAAGTAACCCTTTGCGTCCCGCTCTGACCAGCTGAAGTCTCCAGCACGGGAATGGTATGGTCCAAGCACCTAAGTGCCCATTGTGGCACGAGAGAGGGAGTAATCTAACTCCTCGCTGTAACAGCCAAAGAGCTGGATAGACTTGGGAATGACGAAAATAACTCGACTATGATTTCGCTGAAAAAGTAGTGGTACATTTGGGTACATTGTCTGTGGGTCTACGAGCCGCACTTGCATTCACCCTGCTTGCAGGCACAACTAGTGAAGTGTAACCAACCAAGCCGAGACACGAAGAGAG
>Ga0307515_10007111_pt1 | contig 22229 bp, 23 predicted proteins | sample 17_EM_MG_FD_194513 | JGI IMG/M metagenome (GOLD analysis project Ga0307515, IMG submission 194513) | Populus trichocarpa ectomycorrhiza microbial communities from riparian zone in the Pacific Northwest, United States - 17_EM | ecosystem: Host-associated > Plants > Roots > Unclassified | place...
TAATCAGGACTTCATGTCCACATTGGCACCTAGTCCGAGTTTGGTCTTCTTGATAACCGCAGCGATCGGAGCGTCCAAGCCTCCAGAAAACCCTATGGTCGCACCATCTGACCACCCCATCGACGCCAACATCATGAACCCAACGTTCTTCGCGTCTATCTTCGGAGCTGCCTGGAGAAAGAGAGTACTTGTTAGACAAAACAAAGGTGAATTAGATCCAATAAAGACACGAGCACGCACATGTCCTACGACATCGCCCTCTTTCGTCATCAGGTGCCCGGCATGGTCTTTCTTCCTCAGCAATTTGAGCTTACCCTTACCCTTTTCTTTCTCTTTCTCCCTACCCTTGCCCTTATCCTTTACCTTACCCTTGCCTTTATCTTTTCTCTTACCCTTCCCTTTACCACCCCGTTCATCGTCAGACCTGTCAAACAACGCGCTATACTTGAACTCTTCCATAAGTTTCGCCACCTCCCGTTCATCGACATGCTTCCCGCTACGATTCGTCTTGAACAGAGTCGTATACCGTCGTCCAAGCGCATCGTTCTTGCTCTTGCTACCCAATTCAAACAGAGTAGCAAGGTGATGAATCTTCATCCTCGTGCCTTTGTCGCAGGCGGGCATCACCATCTCACTCCTAACTTTATCAGCAAGGAACTCCCGGATTTGTTGTTGGACCGATTCCATATCCACGGTTTGGCGGGGGACTTCAATCGAAGGGTCCAGTTTCGCTGCAGCAGCCGTTGCCTTCCTGGACTTCCCACCTTTCTTCGTCGTAAGTGGATCGAGGGCGGCCTCGAGGCGAGCGAGCTCCCGTTCGCTCTTTCGTTTGGCTTTCTTGAGCCGATCTTTCTCCCACTGTTCTTGGAGTTCAGGGGGGAGGTCCTTGCGTTCTACAAGGTCGTTAGTACGAGAGAGCGCCATGTAACTGGATGAAGGACCCCACTTGACGAAGAAGCTTTAGGCTGCAGTTCATCGAAAAGGCCATCCTGAATGGCCCTGAAGATCCTGTTACGCGTCACCCGGTTCTTCCCGTATCTATCGAGGGCTTCTTCGATAAAATCCTGGGTGTACCATGTAAGCCACACGAACGCAGAACACAAGTTATGCGCACATCAATCTCCTCTCCTTCATCCCGTTTGAAGTCCGAATCCATCTCATCTTCGTCTTCGTCGTCCCCCGTTTCGATCATCCTCTGCTGTTTCTTCCGTAGTCTATCCAGCCGATCTTGGAATCCCGCCCTAGGATCCAGCTCCTCGTCTTCGTCCTCGTCCGAGAAATCGGGGTCATTTTGGACAGCGAGAAACTCTTCCATCATCGTCACGACATCCCCGTCGACCTCCACATCTTCATCGTCGGTTTCGTATTCGTCCTCGTCTTCCTCTTCCATCTCGTCTGAAGCCAAGTCTTCCTCAGCGTTCGCGTCCTCCAGATCGCTCATTGTTACGTGATTCCCGTTGACCCCCTCAACGAACCTCTCCATAGCAGTCATTCTAGTCTCCAACCCCACAAGGTCTGGATCTAGATCCATACCTTCTGCTGTAACGGCAGGAGGATCGCCCTCATCGGTCTCATCCCCCCATTCAAGGTCTGAATCACCTTGCCTCCTCAGGTGCTTCTTCGGGTCCTTGTCTTTCCTATTACCCTGCGACCCCAGCCTAGTCTCTGCAACCATGGCACCAAATTCTGCAAAGTTTCTGTGCTCTGCAAGCCTCTTTCTTTTCACACCTGTCACACCACTAGTACCTCGTCTTGCGTTCTTTCCAACAACGTGGATGAATTTACCCTTCCGAAGAGGGTTGATCTGTCTAGATGTAGAGGAAGGGGTATGGTCCGGGGGGGAGGATTTTGTGAGCGTAGTGAGTTCGACCTTGGGTGTGGGCACCCGGGGATTTGGTGCGTCGTAGACAATTACGTCGTCTTCAGAGTCGGGTTCAACCTCGGCCTCAACCTTCACGCTCTCTCCAAGGAACGTGGTGTGCGAACTAACGTCATATGTGGGGACCGGTATGTGTTTTTGCGACGTGGAGGGATCGGTATCGATGACGAAGAGCGGGGAAGGTGCTGTCGGTATTATCGTCGGGCCAGACCCGGTAGTCATGATTGTGGCCTGCGTTTCAACCACCATTTGTTCGTCCTGAGAAGAGGTTGCCTGTTTAGTGTTTTCGGTCGTAGTCACGGTCATGGGTCCATTAGGTAGTTCGACGTTAGCGGTGGTAGCGCCCTCAGTTTCCGTTCGAATTGTTGACTCGGCGGTCACCAGAGTCAAACTAGAAGTTCCTCCAAGTTGGACCTCGGGCTCAGGTGCGGGTTTCCGAATAACACCAGTGAAAGCCTCCTCCTGAACCGCGGGAGCGGGAAGGGTAGCCGGAGCAGAGCTAAGAACGTGTTGGTGAACGAGTGTCAGATCCTCAAAGTTAACTTCTTCGATGCCTTCCTCGATCTCGAAGAGGGGGTTCTCAAAGAGGTGGGGATGTGTGTCACTGAATACCCGCGAGACTTTATCTGCCGTGGGGACATGACTTTCTGCGCCCCGACCTACAAGAAAGGAGTATTCGAATTCTTAGCCGACATTCCGAATCGGGGGAAAGGTGTGCCTACCTGGATCTTGGACTGTAGGCTCGAGGAGTTCCTCGGCTTCTTGAAAAAGCGTAGCGGACTCGACGGACCTGACAAATTTGATCGGTCGCAACAGCGGCCGCTCTTCGTTCCAGAGACTCGACAATGATGAGGTAGCCGGAAGTTTCTGTGCGTGGCCGCCACGGCCACCGCGGCCCCCACGTCCTCGAGGTGCATTGTCCTCACTGGATTTCGAAGACGATCCTCGACCCCCACCAGCAGGGGTGTTCCGCCCGCTCCGCGCTGGTTCGTCTGAAAAATGCGGCCATCGTGAATGAAGGAAATAAACGCGAGCGTTGAGACTTTTTGAAGACTTACTCCACTGTTGAATCTCGAAGTCAACCCCGTTCATCGGGTGGTACACGGGCCCTCCACCGCGGGAGTTACCCGGGAAGCCTCCAAAACCCGCCCCTCCAGACCCGCCCCCTCGACCCACCCAACCCCCTCGGCCACGTCCTCCCCCTCTCCCGAATCCGCGGTCAGGTGAAAAAGGAGGGGGGGTACCTCTAAAATTCGATGGCGGAGGGCCTCCACCTCGAAATCCGCGCCACCAAGGCGAAGGGCCATTTCCTTCACCGTCGTTTACACCTTCATAGCCGCCACGCCCGCCTCTCCCTCCCCCTCGTCCTCGCCCTCGTCCACCCCGGTCAGGCTCTTCAGTCCGATCGGAGTTGCGCCCTTGGTTCGGAGTCGGCTGAGGTTTCTTCTTGCCTTTCGCCATCTTTGTGTTAACCCCTCGTTCGTGTGCCTTCTATGAAAATGAGACGCAATGTCCAAGAGAAAGGAAAGCAATGAAGACACCACCCCGGCTCCAAGACGGGGTGAAAGGAAATTATCTGACAAAGATGTGACCCTTTGGGGATCGGAAGCGGAAACTGCAACAGCGAGAGTGATCGAAAATCTTCGGAGTCAATTGGCACAACCATCGCGTCTTCCCCTGCAAAACCGATGGGTGCAATGTGATTCCATCGGTTCGTTCCTTCGTCCAATCGTTTCCAGGTTAAGATGGCTGCGATTAGGATTCTGTAAACAACTACTGATGTATCGGTTCTCTTGTCGTCCACGCCTTTCGGTGGCTACACAAAGTGAAGATACAAACGTGCCACCTCAAGTAACCAAGGAAAAAGGCAGAGGTAAGAAGGGGGAACGAGAAAGATGAGGATGCAACCGTGGAATGATCGATGAAGGATGAAGTGTCTGTATGCTTGCAACAGATAAGGCATGAAAGAAACTGGGCTACGATGCTATAACCCATGAAGAAAGAAGTAGTTCGGTGATGGAAAAAAAAAAGAAAAGTCTCGTGCAAAAAAGTTGTGGTAACGAGCAAGACCAAGGTCCGAAAAACAAGTCGTGTATATGACCTCTCCACGGTCAGCAGCGCGAGCCGCCGGTAATTAGTTTGAGAAGGTCTTCCAAGAACGAGCTGGCCGATGCGCTGGTGAGAGAGGACTGGCCGTGGGCCAAAGGCCGATCGATGAGGGTCCAATCAGATTTGGTGGTATATACAATTTATCCTGGGGGTAACGGAGGGAATCATCAACTATACCGAGGCGTCGTCAGCTCCAAGTCTAAGAGCTGCGGAGGGGGATTAACACACTTACGTGTCTATGGTTACAGTCGGACTATCTGGCGGTCGTTCACGTGGCGTACCCGAGTCCCATATCCAAGGCGGGTTGACGTTGCTTTGTTTCCGTTAACTTCTCGTTAGAGGCAGCGGCAGCCATGGCTTGAGAAGGGTCGCCGACACCAGCGCGGGTACCCCAACCGGTCTGTGGCATGGGTGAGTATGGTTTCCAAGGCAGTTAGCAAAAACGAAAATGCTAACCTCGTGCAGGGTCAGGAGCGCATATAATTTCATGATGGCGAAGTAGTAACCGAACAGGATGAATGCGGGCACGTATATGATGTCTTGCGGCCGATTCCATAAGTGGGGGAGCAGCTTCGCAGTGCGGGTAGCTGACAGCCAGACAATGTAACTCAGGAGGATGTTCCTGCGAAGTGTTACGTTAATACCGCCGTGAGGTGACAAATCTTCGCAGAGACGTACCACCAGGGCAAATGGTAGCCGCCTTGCTCGACAGGCTTCGTACTTTTTGACATGAGGACGGCAACGAGGCATGGTCCGGCAAGAAGCGTGAAGGGATTGAATAGTTTGTCAACCTGAAGAAAAGGCACTGAGAAACTCGGAGACGGAAGTTTATGCCCACCTGACTTACCATAGTGAAGGCGACGTAAGGATGAGCGGTCCAAATGTAACGCTCCGTGAAGAGAGACCTCATGTCAGACCTCCAGGTGTTCCTAGTCCAGCGCAGGACTTGCTTCAAGAACCTCCAGTTCGGCTTCATGGTACTCAGCAGCTCAGCCTCTTTGCAGCACTGAATGTATGTAGACCAGCCGTGGGAAACCATCCACCTCGTCAAAAACTTGTCGTCACCAGAGTTCAAGTGGTATCTGTCCAACCAATAATCGTGGGTGAAACCTTGAATGAATTCGGGGTCCTTGAGAATGACCGTTCGGTATGCGGCGGTACGACCAGACAAGCAACAAACGCCACCGTCGATGTGGGTCGAGGCAGCGATTTCGATGTTCCGAATGGTTAGACGGAAAGCCGCGAGGACTTCCCAGACGGTGAATTTGTCCCCGACAGGCTGAACTCTCTGTGATGTACCGACGCCGCCCACCTTCTGGTCTTCGAAGCAGGCGAGGACGTATGGAAGGAGGGTAGGGGGCCAGATGGCGTCGTCGTCGGCAAAGACGATGATGTCCGTCGTAACCTCCTTGATTCCCTTGACCATCTGTAGACGCTTGTTGGCGTAGGGAACGGTAATGACACGGATACGTTGGGGGTCGACAGAGTTCGCCAGTTCTTGGAGGGGACCGAGCATTTTTTCCTCGGTAACGATGATGACCTCCTTGGGTTTGCCGACGAGCCAGCTGCGGGCAGCTTCCTTGAACTCTTCTCCAGCGTCAATGGTGGGGACGATAATGGTAACATCGTCCTCAGCAACGTAGGTGGGGTTTTCGGGGAGGGGGACTGGTCGGTATGCGAGCGAGGCAGCTATCCGAATAAGGTACCATAGGTATCGGTAAAACCTGAACAAGACCAAGGAGGGGTCAGTCAACGCCTCCGGGGTCAGAAACGTCTGTCGATAGTACTGACCCGATGACGCCAAAGGGCACGACTTTGAGAGGAAGACGTGAGGACCATTGAACGGTGTTGTTAGGAGGAGCAACACTCACAAACGGGGAACGAGTCTGAGGTTAGATACAACATCTAGCCTGAGACCGGACGAGGTGGAGGAGGTGGGGAAAGGTGGAAGATGGAGGATGGAGGATGGAATAAAGAAAAGAGTGTGAGGTGGTAGACAACTGGACGGGACTGCCAAGCGAGATGGGGATAGGGGAATAACAGCAGTTCGGCAGATCCAGCGTGTCATTTCACAGAGACCGGAACGCAACCCCATCAACGGCTTCTCGCGAGAACACTTGGCCACGCAGAATAAAATCCGCCATCAAACTCGTTTTTTTGGCGCGACAGGATGGGAAGACGAGAACGAGAGCCAGCCTCGGCTTGACCGCACCTAATCCTCGTGAACACCGCGGCACTTGCTATGATACAGGTATGGGTTGTACGTATATAGGACACAGAAAAAGGACCATTAATCGAAGCCGTCAACGGGCGTGTTCCACTTCCAGCGACCGTCAAGGTAGCCCTTCGCGGAATCATCCAGCACAATCTCATTCCTCTTCTGCACGTAAACCTGACGGGTCGCCAAGACTCAGTAGCTGATCGGGTTGCCGGCAGCCGCAGCAAGCACTCACCGCCTTGTCTGTCACCTTCTGCCGCAAGACGCCAATCGTCTCCGTGTCAATTGGCTGCTCCAGCAACTCAGATAAATCCTCGACCGCCTTTTCGAGGTCCCTGGCGTTATAGTTAGTCCCCATGCGTTGATTGACCGAGGAAGCGAATCCCCGGACCTTTGATTATCCTCGAACAACTCCTTCTCGTTCCCCTTCTGCAGGTAATATGCCATCGCGTACGTCCACTTGAGTGTCATTCTACACCTGAACACCTCATCCACGGCCTTCTTCATGAACTGAACTTCAATCCACGTCAACGCGGATGTAAGTTGCATTTCCTCCATTTTCTTCTCCGTCTTGGCATACAAGTCCATCGACAACTTGGCCGACTGCTCGTGGTTGGCCCACCTGTTGTAGTACTGGGGGGGAACGGATCAGAAAATATGTTCGCGGGATCGGAGAATCGGAACTGACATGCAAGTATCTCTCCAGCGAAGCACGACTCTTCGATTGAGCATCGCGGGCTTCGACGCTCTCCTTCTCGTCGAAGCGGTTGCAAGAATACCACGCTGTCCCGTGCTCCGACCAGGGACCTAAAAATAGCGACATCACGTGATCAGGGACGGTACGGAAGCATTCGCGTCAAAACCCCGTACCCATACAGACCCAGCAAAACTCGTATTTACACTTCTTGCAGGTCATATGGCTGAATACAAAAGCATGAGCGATCGAGGCTGACGTCAAACGGACAAATCGCGCTCACTTGCAGCCACCGTCCTTCTCGATCGTGCTTTGGCACTTGCTGCACTCCTTCGTGTTGCTCTTGATCCAGTTGGCGGTCTCAGAATCGTCTCGACACTTCTGCGACCAGAGTTTAGAGACGCTACAGATTAATGGCCGGTGGTCATCTTCTATCGGACACGCAAAGCAGAACTTGTGCTTCTCGTCCCCGCAGTTCACGATCGGAATTATCGTCGTCAGCGCAAATTTTGAGGCGGCAGCAGGGCACGAGACCGTCTGGGCACATTCCGGGTATGGGCAGAACTTGAGTTTACGGCTACAAGAGACAAAGTGACGAGCGAGCAGTTCCTTGAACCGATCAAGTGTGAGGGGCTCCGTGTCCAATATAGACCGGACGAAAGAGTCAGTCGCGACTAGAGTGCAATCTTCGGCCATGCAGGTGATCTTAAATTCACCCTCGGACCTGATCTTGTTCGTTGCGTACGCGGTCCAGCATTCTGTGCAGAACCTGTGGGAACAAGCAAGAGCAAGTGTCCGCGTCTGGCTGTCATCAAAGCAGATCGGGCAAACGAAGGGACCCTCGACTGAGAGCGACTTCTTTGATTTCGAAGGCGCCGGGGCGGTTCGTCGGGTAGACCGAGAGGGGCCAGACGCGGTCGATCGGGGAGATATGGGTCTGGCGGAAGCTCCAGCCTCAGTGTTGACGCCAGTCGGGTTATCCATGTATTTCTCAGTGAGCTTCTCCTTGTTCCATTCGTAATGTCGCAGGAGGATTGAAGCCACTTCGGGCTGCAAGATTATGATCAGAGATACCCGGGTGGCAGAGTGGCTACGCAGCTGACGCACTTCGATCCCGAAAATTCCAGTGATGTACTCCACGTTCTCGTCCATAGCCCTTTGTACGTCGTTCTTGGAAAGTGTGGAAAAGTCGACCTGGTAGGATTTCTCCTTGCCCTTGACGGGAACGTCGAATGGATCAATATCCATCTCCTCTTCGGATGGGGCGGAATCTGCTGGGTGGTAAGCTACTGTGCATTGTGGCTGGAGAGGTTGTCAGGCGACACTCACCTTGATCATTCTCATCCATTAACTCGTCATCATCCTCATCGTAGTAATCACCATCGTCGTCGGAGTATTCGTAGTCAGAAGACATGACGGGAGATGCAGACTGGGCGAAAGGCGCGTTAATGAATAGTGACCTGTTATCGTTGGTCGTGGTACAGGTTGAAGAAGATGGCGGTATGTTCGGGCGGAGGATGACTGTTACCAGCCTTATATAACCCTCTCCTTGGCCGGGAGTACTGACGGAGACACGTCGTCGGAGTTTGGCTGAGTTTCGGAAGATTCCGAGCCAGCGACTAGGGACTACGGAAAAGGGAATTTTGGGATGTTACATAATCGGACTGTACGAGGGAGGTGATTGGAGAAGATAAAATGTACAGGACATCGTTCTTCTTCAGGCCGCTATCGACCTCGATTAGATCTCCTCTTCTCTCCAAAGACCGCCGCCGTTTTCCTGCCCTCGCCAGAACAATGACGTCCGAACAGCCTCCAGCTGGCACGCACAAGGACCCCGTTACGGGGGAGATGATCTCCAAGACGTCCGCACATTCACCATTTCATTCACCGGCCCAGCCCTAATTACTTGTTTCAACTCACCCCACACAGCGAGTTGAAGCGACGCGAAAAGCAACGCCAAAAGGAGGCAAAGAAGGTTGAGGCCGCTGCCAACGCACCGCCCCAGCAGAATGCCCCCGCCAACGCCAGCGCCGTCGAAGACGAGGAGGCTCTGAGCCCGAGGGTAGTGTGACTCGATCATGCGTGTTCAAAATTTGTGCTGATTCGATGCACCTGGCTGCGCAGCAATATTATGAGCTCCGGTCCCGACATATCCAGAAGCTTCGGGAGACCAAGAATCCCGAGCCATACCCCCACAAGTTCAATCCCACCCTCTCGATCCCCGCATATATCGAGAGGTACGGTGTGGAAGGCAAGGTCCCTGCTGGACAGAAGCTCACCGGCGAGACTGTCGCCCTTGCTGGCAGGATCCACAACATCCGACACTCGGGTCAGAAGCTCCGATTCTACGATCTCCATGCTGAGGGTAAGAAGGTTCAGATCATGGCCACACTCCAGGACGACAAGGATCCCGACAGCTTCATTTCAACCCACGAGAACTTCCGTCGCGGCGATATCGTAGGTGTCGTTGGCACCCCCTCGCGTACGAAGAAGGGAGAGCTTTCGATCTCGCCGTCAGAAACGATCCTCCTCTCCCCCAACCTTCACCAGCTTCCTTCAGGTCACTTTGGATTGAAGGACCAAGAAACAAGATACAGGAAGCGGTACCTCGATCTCATCATCTCTGAGGACACACGACGGATCTTCATCACCCGTAGCAAGATTGTAAACTATATCCGCCGATACCTCGACAGTTTTGGTTTCCTCGAAGTAGAAACACCGATGACGAGCATGGTGGCCGGAGGGGCAACCGCCAAGCCGTTTACCACCCACCACAACGATCTTGGGATCGACCTCTACCTCCGGATCGCCCCAGAACTTTACTTGAAGGAGCTTGTGGTCGGTGGCCTTGATCGTGTGTACGAGATCGGACGTGTTTTCCGGAACGAGAGTATCGACTTGACACACAACCCCGAGTTCACGATTTGCGAATTCTATATGGCCTACGCAGACATGTACGATCTAATGGAGATGACGGAGGTTATGGTCGAGGGTCTCGTCAAGTACCTTACCGGCGGATCTACCAAGCTACAGTACCACCCCGAGGGCAAGAACAGCGACAAGGTGTACGAGCTCGACTTCGCGCGACCCTGGAAGAGATACGACATGATCGAGACGTTGGAAGAAAAGTTGGGCGCTAAGCTGCCACCGGCTGATACCCTTCATACGCCGGAGGCAACAAAAGCCTTGGACGATCTGTGTGTGAAGGTGAGGACAAACCGGTTGAATGGCTCGGTTCGGGTATTTGTTGACGTGATTACCCAGCACAAGGTAGACTGCAGCGCGCCAAGAACAAACGCCAGGTTGCTAGATAAGGTGAAGGGCTCGTGAAGTTTAACGGAGTGAACGCGGATGAACTCACCGATGTGTCACAGCTCGTTGGAGAATTCATAGAGCCACTCTGCATCAGTCCTGCGTTCATCGGTGGGTTATGGTCGACTGGGCATGGTCGACCGATTGAAACTAAGACGGATTTGTTTGACCCCGTCAGTTGGACACCCTCAAATCATGTCCCCGTTGGCCAAGTGGGATCGATCACGGCCTGGCCTGTGTGAACGTTTCGAAGGGTTTATGTGTGGGAAGGAGTTCTGCAACGCGTATACCGAGTTGAACGATCCGTTTGAACAGCGAGCGCGATTCGAAGAACAGGTTTGTGACTTTGGCTATGTTGAATCGCCGTTTTGCCAAACAGTGTTGTATTATCTAGGCGAGGCAGAAGGATGCTGGCGATGATGAAGTCCAGGGCATCGACGAGACGTTCGTAGATGCGTAAGTGCCTTTCTTCTGACAGTCAGACGTTCATCATCGGTGATCATTCTGGGGGTATCTCGCTCCCACTGACAGGCTTGAGCACGGGTTGCCGCCGACGGGTGGTTGGGGGATGGGTATAGACCGATTGGTGATGTTCCTCACGAATTCAACAAGTGCGTGACACGAGTTACAACCCAAGATCCGTTGCTAACGGTGCTTTGCGCGGTTCATAGACATCAAAGAGGTGCTCCTTTTCCCCGCAATGAAGCCCGAGCAGGGTCAGGCAGCGCCTGCACCCGGCGTTACGGCACCCGGGCCAGCAGGCCAGCTGTAAAGCGACCGATCCTGGCTTTACGGAGGAACCTTTATCGGAACGGTGATTTCTTGTGGCGTTGAGGATTGAGTTGTTGCATTGAATCATAAAAGCGGTTATTATCTGCCGAGCTTAGAATAGTGGAAAAGGAAATGAAGTCCCCACTTCTCCTGCCCTAGACCAAGCGAGATGAGTGAATTGGTGAGATTTCAAACATTCAATGTCCCGTGTCTGTTTTGTGTCCGATCCGAGACGGGATGATCCCGCGTCTGGCCCGTGCGGTTATCGGCGCGCGTGGCTTGTATAGCACAGGCAGTGATTGATTTGGAATGGTTCCAGAGAGGAGTATGTACAGATTAGTAAGCGTACGGTACAAGGAGACGTGATCTAAGGCTGGGGATCGTCTGGGGTGGGGGTTTTTCCACCCCGGGCGTCGAGGGTGGAGTGGGATGGGAGAGCACCGCTGGCGCGTAAGGCTTCTATGTTAAATTGAGCATTCTTCCTGTACTTTGAAGCGAGATCCGCGCCCAATCTAATCTCCTCGTTCGCTTGGACGATTTCCTGAGGGATCAAAAGAGGGAAAGGGCACCGAAGGATTGGGTGAATGAGATATCAGTTTATGTTACGTTTGGGGGTTAAAGAGGGAGATTAGGTTCAGGATCGGAATGGAGGTGAATGGGGAAAGGCACCGACGGACCTCGAGACATTGGTTAAGCTCTTGAAAGATGTCGTTGCATTTAGTCTGGGGTATTGTATTTGTTTTTCATCTGTATCTGGACTTGCTCAGAGACGATGGGGGAGGGACACGTACGACGCTCTTTACGATGCGCTGGAGGAGGATCGCTTGTCTCTCGTTGTGAGGGTTTTCCATCGGATGGAGGGGGGGTGGAGATCGAAAGACTTGCGACCGGGGATTATGTATCCTGGCTGGTTGGTCGGGCCGAGAAGAGGAGATAACCGGATCAGCTGATGCTCGTCCGAGTCCCTTTCGGCAGCAGATCGCCTCCTTCTCGACCACACGTGTCGGGATACAAATTCCCTCGGATTCAGCTCAAGCACACAGCACATGTCGCTCACGCCCTCCCCTCTCTTCTGACCACACCCTTCTTTCCCGTTCCATCCCGGTCTTTCTCGAGTCTTCCCTTACTCATCCTGACTCAGCGCTGGGTCATCCTTCCTGTTTTCCGATTCCCTATAAACCACTCTCTCTTCCCGACCCCCACCTCCTCGCTTCCCAGCCGCGATGGCCCCCGCCCCTCCCCCTCCCCCTCCTCCCCCGCCGCCCCTCTGTCTCCCGTTTCGCAGCAAGAAACCCAAGCGCGTCACAACTCTCGCTCAGTCCGAAAAAGGCTCATACGGTCACAACTCTTACGGCTCTTTTCACGACTCACCAAACGCTTCAAACTACGATCCCAGCCACCACGACTCCTTCTCTCCTACCGCAACCGTAACCTCAAAGACCTCTTTCCCCAGGGCCGGCCTCATTTCCGAAGACTCCGAGTCGTACGACGTCCCTCTTCCCATCAAGGAACCCTCTCCCACAAAGTCTAAGCGCAGTGACTCAAAGAAATGGGGGTATGGCTGGGGCGCGAGCAGAGAGAAAGAGAGGGATCTTGAGAAGCACTCCGCTACAAGCATGGTCAGGAAGGACTCTGGAGGTTCCAATTCATCTGCCGAGACAAATGGCGGAAAAACCTCTCCTTCCTCTAGCCACCCCGATCGACCAAACGTTTCCCGCCAGTCGTCCTCCAGATCCAACGTCTCCAGGCCATCTCCCCGAACTGGGTTCCACGGAAACGACTCTTCTTCCACCCTCGTTGGTTCTGCCCTCGAACGCAAGATCAACGATGTAGAGTCTGTAAGGGAAAGGATCGACACCAGTCCCAGGCTGGATGATCTCCGGAAGCAGATGGCCAAAGATAATCTCGACTACTAGTGCGCCCTTTTTTTTCTTCTCACTCCCAAGCCAGGAATCCTCATTCATCGATCTCCAGTGTTGTTCCCAGTGAAGATGCCCACGGATCCGAGTATGTAGCGGCATGCGACAAGCGAAGGGAGTGGATTTCGGGGTGAGTTTCACCTTCATGAGTATCACCTGTTTCAGTCGTTGACGCTGCTCTTTTCTTCAGCTTCAACGGTACCGCTGGTCAGGCGATCATCTCAAAGGCCGAAGCATACCTCATCACCGACTCGAGGTATTGGACGCAGGCCGCAAGCCAGGTCGACTCAAACTGGGATTGCCTCAAAGCCGGTCACGTAGACGGCCCCAAGGACTGGGTCGAATGGCTCGTCAACAACGCCAAGGATTCCCGAATCGGCGTTGACGCTCGCATGATGTCTCACACCAAGACCACCGAGCTCAACACCCGGCTCGCTTCCAAGAACTCCAAGCTCGTCTACCCACCTCAAAACCTGATCGACCTCATCTGGAAAGATAAACCACTGAGGTCGAAGGAGCCCATTTTCGTTCACCCCAGGGAATTTACCGGAAGGTCTACCCCAGACAAGCTCTCCGAAATCAGAGCCTGGATTCGGGACACACCCCCTACTACCACCTCATACTCAAAGTCCACCCCCACCCCGGACAAATACCACACCGCGACCCTGATCACCGCCCTCGACGCTGTTGGTAAGCACTTGCGTCATTCTTCCGTTGAGTAGAAAACTTATTGTTCGGTAGCTTATATTCTTAACCTTCGTGGTCAAGATATCCCATTCAACCCCGTGTTTCAGTCGTACCTCATGATCACCCCCGACAAGGCAACCCTATTCATAGACTCCACTAAGCTCACCGGTGACGTCGAAGATTACCTCAAGGCCGTCGGTGTCGAAACGAAGGAGTACAACGATCTTTGGAGCTACCTCAGAAAACGCGAATGGGGCGAGGGCAAGGTGAGTTTCCGGATCTACCTTCTTGTGCCGCATGTTCCTGATGCCCGGTTTCACAAGGTCATTATTGCACCAGAGACATCATATGCGATTTCTCTCATGCTAACCCATTTCCGATACACCGTGATGCCTTCCTACGTCAACTCCATGAAGGCCATCAAGAATGATACAGAGATTGACGGAATGCGAAGGGCTTACCTCAGGGACGGCGCCTCATTCGTCAAGTTCCTTGCTTGGCTCGAAGACAAGCTTGCCAGGGGATACGAGATCACCGAGTACGAGGCTTCCTTCCGTCTGACAGAATACAGGAGGACGAACAAACACTTCATGGGACTCGCTTACGAGAACATCTCCGCATCCGGTTCCAACGCCGCTCTCCCTCACTATTCACCCACCAAGTCGACCGCCGCTATGATTGACCGTGATACACCATACCTAAACGACTCCGGAGGTCAGTATAAGGATGGAACTTGTGATACCACCAGGACTTGGGTTTTCGGACGCCCCACCGCCGATCAATGTGATGCATATACCCGGGTCCTCCAGGGACACATTGCGATCGACAGCGCGGTTTTCCCCGAGGGCACCAGCGGCCACCAATTGGACGTCCTTGCTAGAAAGTCCCTGTGGCAAGAGGGTATGGACTATGGCCATGGAACTGGACATGGTGTTGGATCATTCTTGAACGTCCACGAGGGTCCGCACTCATTCTCCAGCAATATCACTCTTGTGCCCGGGCATGTAATCACGAACGAGCCAGGTTTCTGTAAGAGTCTCCTCCCTTGATACGCTTTTCGAACGCGGTTTCTGATCCCTGTTTCTAGACCTTCCCGGAAAGTGGGGCATCCGCACCGAATCCGCCCTCGTCGTGCGGCGAGTCAAGACCAAGCACGAGTTCAACGGGGGCTGCTGGCTCGGCTTCGAGCGGCTTACTTGTGTCCCCATTCAAGCCAAGATGATCAGGGATGGTATGCTCACCAAGGACGAGAAACAGTGGGTGAAGGACCACAACCGCCGATGCTTGGAGAAGCTCGAACCCTACCTGCGAGATGACAAGAGGGCTCAGAGATGGCTCAAGCGTGAGGCTGAACGTGGTCTTGGCATCTCTTCTTCTGGTCCTGGAGGCATCAGTATCGACTGGGACTAGATTATCCTGCCCTTCCCAGGCATGCTCTCTTTCTCTCCTTTCACCCGCTACCTCGCCTTCGCTCCCGCAGCTCACTGACGTCCTCGACCTACACTATATCCCGTTCTCTGTCCTTTTGCCTTCATTTTAAAAATAACCTATCAACTTCATTCTCCTGGTGTATATCTTCGGGCTTCTTGTTTATATTACCCTTTCGGATTTACACTTATTGTGCCTTGCCACCACTCTCTGATCTCCATCTTCTGGTTGTTCGATATTTCTCTCTTCTCTAACCTCTCTTGTCCCCTTTTGCCTTCTAAATCGGCTCGAAGTCTGTCATTATTCTGGCTCTTCCTCGTGCGGTCTGGACCCCGTCAGGTAGACCCGCTGGCAGCATGTTGATTGGGAGCCGGTGGCGATTGGGTTGTACTTTAATCTTTCTTCTCTTGTTATCCTCACCCCCGGCTCCGATCTTAGACGGTTATCCAGTACGCACACCCCCGGTCTCAGCTTCTCTCCTCTGTTTTCTACTCCTTTCCTGTGGTCTCGGGTGGGGTGACGAGGTGCGTTATAGAACGCACGGTAACTTTTCACCTCTATTACCTTAGGCCTGCCTCCTGCCTCCCATGTAGTCTACTTCTTTCCCTCGGCCACCCCCCCCCCCCCTCACCCCTACTTCTTCGAGGTCCGCCCATAATATACGTTTCCTCGGGTCGGACTGCGTTGTTGGCGTGACTTACTCGTCGACCCCGCTTCTTACCATCCATCGATCCCTTATGTTTGTTTACGACTCCGGGTGACGACGGTCATGACCCTTCGTAGATATACCTGGTGTATGATTTGTCTATAATATCCCTATACCTACACGTCGCAAGTCGTGTGATACCAAGTGCACGAGGTTTGTGAGATGGACCAGTAAGAACGCGCGGAGGTCCGACTGCAACAGATACACGCGCGTGCATAGAGAAAGGATACACAGAAAAACCAGAAAGCAACAACGACGGGAAGAAAAGGGACGAAGTACGAGAGAGAGCACAAAACCCTCATCGTCTCTGAGTTTTTCCCGCTTTCCGTTTCCCAGAAAACAGGTGCTTCGGCTAAAAATCGGTCGTAGATGAGCAAAATGGAGCGGATTCCTCTCTCTCTGATCGCGACGACTTACCATCTTGACCTTGATAGCCCTGTCGCTCTCTCCCGCCTTGGCATGCATGTTCCGTTCCCTCTGTCCGAGGTTCCGAAGTTTGATCGCCTTCGAGACTTGAGATTCGTCGCGCATACCAGCCGTTTGTCTGTTCGTCCTTGGGGCGTGCTTTCCCGCAGCGGTAACAGCGGTTCCGGTGTTGCTCTTTCTCCTTTTTGGTGGTGACTTTCCGTCATCCCCCTCCTCGTCCACGTCCATCCAGTCGCCACCTTCCTCTCCCTCACCGTCTTCGCCTTCTCCACTTTCTCCCTCCTCGTCAACGTCCATCTCTTCGTCCCTCTTCCTCTTCCTCTCCAACCCCCGAGCTTTGGCGATCAGCTCGGCACGCTGCTCGATCCTGCTTGGATCCAGCCCAGCCTTGGTTAGAGAGGCCGAAAGCTCCGAAAGGGTCTTCAATCCGGCAGTTCGTGGTAGTCGAGCATTGTGTTTCATCGATTTTTTGGTCGCCTGAGATATCATCTTCTTTTCTAGGCCAATTTGGAATTCTGCAGCCTCTCGCTCGTCGTCGGAGTCAACCTGTTGTTCGGTGTGAGCGAGTCCAGTCCAGGAATGAGGAGGTGGAACGGGCCTACCATTTCCTCCTCGCTATCGTAGAACCCTTCAGCGACGAGTCTCTCCTCCTCACGTTCCAGGGCTTCCAGTTTCTCCTCGATGTCGGGATCAATGAAGTCGGCAATGTTTTTGCCATCCATAATTTCGGGCATAGTGTCAAACTTCCATTCTGGGTTCTCCAGGATGTAGTTCTCTATGGCATCGGTTCGTTATCTGGGATTTAGAAGACGGTACATGAACACTCACTCTTGATATTGAGGTTATAAACACCGGGGCCACCCTCTTCAGCTTCAATATCCTTTTCGAGCCTTCGCTTCACGCCGGCCTCCTTCTGTTCAAGCTTGGCCTTGACAGCTTCAGGAATAAACGGCTCGCGAGAAACGTCGTCTCGAGCTTTTGGCTGGGCGACATGGATTCTGTTGATGACCGAATTGATTTTGGTTCCCTTGACTTTGTTTCCAACCCTGTGAGCCAACAACGCGTCGCACGCCTTGGTCTTGAGCTCCATGACACCCTCCTCGGTATAGCACGAGACCTGGACGCAGATCACGCCTTCCTTGTTAATGATCTCATCGACAAGGGCACGGCTTTCGGGGGAGAGGTCGTCAAGACGCATGACATCGGCTTTGTTGATGGCAAGGATCGTAGGTTTATTGGCAAAGAGGGGTTTGATCGAATGGAAGAGTTTACACTGGGCTTCGATGCTGTACCCGCACTGTTCGCTCAGGTCCATAAAGTACAGAACACAGCACTTGATATGCGCGAGAGCGGTGATACTCTGCATCTCAATCGTGTTCATTTCCTCGAGAGGGTGATCGAGGACACCGGGGGTATCGATGACTTGCCATCGCAAGTACTTGTAGTCGAGGTGACCAACGAAAAGAGACTTGGTGGTAAAGGCGTACGGTTGTACGTCTACGTCCGCACGAGTGACCTTGTTGATGAAGGAAGACTTTCCGACATTTGGGTACCCGCAGATAAGCAGGGTCCGAGTGTTGGGGTCAATTGCGGGCAGACGGGACATATGTTGTCGGACCTGCTCGAGGTAAGCGAGAGGATCCTTTTGTCGTCTCATGATCGTTGCCATACTGAGGCCATCAGGGATGGTTGGTAAAACGTGAAGAACGCCGAAATTTGAAGACGCACCGACCAAGAGCAGCACGTTTGAGCTGCTTACAGCGGTAAAGGCTGTCACCGAATTTCAGAAGCCTTACATAGTCCTTGGCGACCGAGTCAATTAGATGCCGCGCAGTTCGGAGTTGGCCAAGGGCGAGTTTGTAATGGTTTTTATCGTACAGGACATTTACGAGGGAGGACAGGAAGGGGTGAAGATCCTGATACCCACGCGGACGATCAGGACACAAAATATTTCCAGAAAAGCTGTGAACGCACATCGAGCATAGGAAACTCATTTAAGATGGCACCGAGTTTTTCGTCAAAGCTGTCCTGAGTGAACTTGACCTTGCGCATGTAAAACTTTCGTATGCGGCTTATTTGAAAGTTTTTGTGGATAACCTGTCCACGGCAGAAGATTCAGCCTGAAAGTGTGGGTGGCAAATAACTGTTCGCACCGTGGGTGTTTTCCTCTGTGTCTTTGAGAGGACGATGTCGAGGAAGTCATTTGCGGTGGGGACGGGAGCGATGGCTTTGAGCCCGCTGGTGGACATCGTTGGCCGGGATCAAGGGTCTTTTTCTCATTTCGTACTAATCTGGTTTCCTTAATGGGAAAAGTGATCGAACACACACTCGCGTGCGGCGCTCGGCGACTGAATCTCCCGCCGGCGCATCCGAGGTAGAAGGACGGCGGTCGTTTAGGCGAGCGCGATTGCTGTGTGCTTGCTCCAACATCTGCGGTGAATGCTTTTTAGGGCGGCCCGGTGGGAATTGGTCGTGGGAATATTGGGTTTGGTGGGAATCTACCGAGGGTCGTGACCGTGACATGGGCGTTATGGCGGTCACGGATAAATGTGCGAGCGATCAGCCATCGTGACGGCCACTGCCAGTCCCAGACTGCGACCCGATACCCTATGGCCCGCAGACCCCGCTCAGAGCTGGAGTTGTTCAACGCCCCCATGAACCAGGATCCGGAGGCCGACAAGGTCTCCAGGCAGATTGACGAAGAGCTCAGAGTGCGCATAATCTACGCCTTTGACCCCACAGGCAGCCTGACACCCAACTACAGAAGGAGGCGGACCGTTTGAAACGCAAAAAGAATAGAGAGGTCAGAGGTGCGCCTGGATGTACAATCTTTCCCTTCTGCCACACTGATTTCGTCTCTAGTTATGCTTGTAAGTCCCCGTCCGTTCTCAGGTTTCTCTGCGCTGCTACATACCCCGACCTTAGCTCGGTCAAGCCGAGAGCGGAAAGTCGACGCTCCAAAAACAATTCCAACTACACTATGCCGCCAAGACACTTGAACGAGAACGGCCTACATGGAGACCTATCGTCCTGCTCAATATCATCCAGGCCGTTAGGTCAATCGTGGACGAACTCGACTTTGAACTATTCTCCCACACAAAAACCTCATCAATCACCAACGGGTCGTCCCCTTCAACCTCTTCGTTACTGGGTCCTTCGATATCAGAATTACAGCGGGCGAGATGGAAAGCTGACCTTGCTCAAGTGAGGACCAGACTACTGCCGCTCACCGCCATCGAGGAATCATTGGCCTCAGATCTCGTTGGCGGCGCAATGATTTCCCGTGGGCGTACAGGTTTCGTGAGGGCCGGATGGCAGACTCTCTTGTCTAGCATGCGTGCTAGGGCGGTCGCGGACAACGTATACGCTGACCACACCCCAGAGACGAGCAACCTCGCCATTAAAGCCCTATCTATGGTCCAAGATGATGTCGCTGAACTTTGGAATCACCCCGTTGTCAAGAAGTTGATCAAACTGCGAAAAATAGCTCTCCAGGAGTCCGCTGCATAGTAAGCCCCATTCCAAATTGACACCCATCTGCCCCCTGACTTGGTGCCACTCTTCGCTTCTCTATAGCTTCTTGAACAATGTTTCACGAATTGCAGTATCAAACTACGTTCCCACCACTGGTAACATCACGTTGCCGCGAATCCTGATCACTATTGACCTACGCCCCCACAGAGGACATCTTAAACGTAAGGATACAGACCCTTGGCGTTACAGAACACTCGTTCGAGATAAACGTTGGTGGCCAAACTATGAACTGGTTATTATATGATGTTGGCGGAGCCGTACGCGCTAGTTTCACTCCCACGGGTGATTTCATCAGCTGACAGCACCTTCCGATCGACGTCTTACTCCGTACAGCGCGGTCAAGTGCGTTCCCTCGCAGCACAAGTGTCTGGCAACCGTGCTGATTACTGGTTTTTCATGTTAGCGACACGCTTGGGTCCCTTACTTCGACGATGGTATGTCGCAGCGGATGCTGCAAAATCAACCCTTAGGAGTTCCCAATCTTTCTCACGTCATTCATTCTCGATAGCTACCGCCATCATTTTTCTCGCCCCAATCAGCGCTTTTGATCAAGTCAGCGACACATGTTCTAATTTCGGTTGACTGTTCCAGCTCTTCTGACGCTGGTTCCTTTCGCCGTAGTATTTGGAAGAGGATCCGCGGACAAACAGGATTGATGACTCGCTACAGTTGTGGAATATGGTGTGCTCGAATCTTCTCCTGAAGGACGCACATCTTGTCTTGATGCTGAACAAGGTCGGGCGAATTCCTTTCTGCCGAACGTTCGCTAATGTTGAAGGCGCTTAGACTGATCTCCTGAGAGAAAAGCTGAACGCTGGAATCAAAGTTAGGAAATAGTGGGTTTAGCTTCATTCGCTATTGGCTGGTAACCGGTTAACCCTGAGCACGACAGTATCACATCATACGGCGACCGGCCGAACACATTCGAAGAGGCGTCGGAGTATTTCCGCGCCCATTTCCTCCAAGTGCACCGGCGTAAAGACGTCGGCAAGCGATCAATATATGTGGTACGTCCGTGGCTGCGGCTACGACCTCTCTTTGAGACCGGAGACTAACAGCGTTTTACTCAGCACTTCACCTCAATGCTGGTAGGGCTGATGCGTCGTCTACTTCCACTTGATGTTGGTCACTGACCCACTTGCAGGATGTGCAAGCGACGAGATCAATTCTTGCCATTGTCGGCGAAGCGATAATTCGTTCGTACATGGAAAGCGTTGGACTTTCATGAAACGACTAGAGAAGTCTCCAACGAACTGACCATGCCATGTCCATTTGGGACTCGATCACCAGCCCGGCCTTCTCAATGCTTGCTGTCCGCGAATCGGCCCGCTGTCCATCTCGCGTACACGCAGTATGATTTCTTCTCGCCTACCTCGTCGTTCCCTGGTGTTAGTCCCAGTCCTCGATGCTAATGACCACCGGTCGCAATTTTAGACGATCTGGACGCTCCAATGTCCACCCGACACCACACCCATTCCTCACATTGTAAACACTGCCTCCACAACCCATACCCCAATCATTCAATCTGACCCAGTTCACGTTCTCATGATCAAGCATACTTATATACTTGGATGTATTTCTCCTGCTCCTTCGATCACCATGCTTTCCGTGGCTTCTTCTTCTCCCGTCTCCCTCACCCTTGTGTTGCAAGATAAACGATATGCCGCATCGCCTCTTAATATTATGCTAATATTTCAAAGTTTGTTGGTTTCCTCGGTCGAGAGTAAGGGTCTTCTTCCCTTGATGTCTGGAATCCATACGGGCTCATCATATACGATCAGCCACTAGATCAAATACGGAAGACAGATGGTATGGTGGTTTTCAAAAGGCCTCGCTGGAGCACATGCAACAGGACGTCCATCACCGTTCGCAAGTTTCAAGCGTCCAATTGTATCGAGACTGGTTGATGTGATGTTATTTGGTAGAGACTTTCAGGCCGTACCTGAGTTCCAGTTGCCGGAACAACAACAGACGGAGAAGCCTCAAGTTTCCGCCTTATCTTTGAGCTCGTGGCTTCCATCCAGTCTTTTTTTCATCGTACAATGCTCAGTCGGGTATGGGGGGAGTGATGGTGGTAGAATAACGAATGGGTCATTCAGATGTGAGACACGTCTCACGAATTGGTCGGATTTTTGCCACTCGTGCTGCCCCGTTTCGGGACGACGGTCGTCCAATGAGATACGGTGGGGAACGTTGCAGAGTTTTGTACCAACCCCAACCCCAACCCCCAAAGCGACGATCCTCCGATAGCAACTCGATGTCGGAACCGCGCGTTCCGGGAATTTCAGCCTCGACTTTCATCGTTATCGATCATCAAAACAGTGTTGGTGGAGTTCCGTGCATGATCAATCGAGATCACCGGTCCTCGGAGTCACCGTCAGCCCGCGTTTTATCAAACGACGAACCCAGCAAAGTCGTGGACACGGGGAACTTTTGTGTTCAATTCAGTGGGTTTGCCGGGTAACTCGGTGGCGATTACTCGAGGAACACAATCGTGCGCGTGGTCAGCGGGAGTTCGAGTGCCTAGCTGATATATACCAAGGATG
>Ga0307515_10007112_pt1 | contig 22228 bp, 27 predicted proteins | sample 17_EM_MG_FD_194513 | JGI IMG/M metagenome (GOLD analysis project Ga0307515, IMG submission 194513) | Populus trichocarpa ectomycorrhiza microbial communities from riparian zone in the Pacific Northwest, United States - 17_EM | ecosystem: Host-associated > Plants > Roots > Unclassified | place...
TCTCTTGTATAGCAAACAATAGTCCGACTTTGGAATCTATCTTGATCTTTGTTCCTCGATACGCACTTCGAGTTCAGTCCAGCAACATTCACATCACCTGCATCCGACCCCGCCCGTTACAAACATTATACTACATTCAACCACACTGGCAAATGCACTTCATTGCACGCTCCCAAGTAAGCTCTCAATCCGCTCTCAAGCACACTCCTGAGCATGCTCTCAAGTACACTCCCAATTACACTTGACGACACTCTCAGCCTGCTTGACTATATGCTTCCAAGTACGCTCTCAAAACGCTCTCAAGCACACTCCCATGTACGCTCTCAAATACACTCCCAAACGCACTCGATGCCACACTCCCATCCTGCTTGACTATATGCTCCCAAGTAAGCTCTCAAGATGCTCTCAAGTACACTCCCAAGCACGCTGTCCGGTACACTCTCCAGAGGCAAGACACTCCCAATCTTACTTGACTATATGCTCCCATGTATGCTCCTGGGAGCTCGATCCAGAGACTTGCTGAGTTGCCGATGCCAGGCACAAGGAGGTGGATGGCAGGTGACAAGAGGCCTGAGGAGGCAGGCAGGAAGGTGGTGGACGGTGGCGGCTGAAACCATGACAACGGTCGATAACATAGTTCAAACCTGATTTGTAGCTTGGCCACCGCAACGAGATCTCATGATGCCTCATGGTCATGCTGTTGACAATTGCAGCCTTCCATTCTGCGGTAAAGGTAGACAATTGCAGCTTGGGGAGAGCAGATCTCCTACTTAGATTTTCCAGCAGAACCTGCTGCCCACATCCCACAGATTGTGGGTGTATATGTGCGGAATCGGTCTGAGGCTGATGGTGATGATGGCTCAGGTGATGATGGCTCAGGTGACGATGGCGATGGTAATGATGGCGATGGTAATGATGGCGATGGTGATGATGGCGATGGTAATGATGGTGATGGTGATGATGGCGATGGTGATAATGGCGATTGTGATGATGGTAATTGTGATGATGGCAATGGTGATGATGGCAATGGTGTCGGTGATGGTGATCACAGTACCAGTAGCACTAAGACAAGTAGGTTGGCTACATCAACGTTCGCATCAAAGCTTCCACAGACTTATAGCGTTCTATTACCTAATGCTTTCACAGACTTAGAGCGTTCTATTAGCCAAAGCTTCCACAAACTCAGAGTTTGCGATCGGCCAAAAGCTTCCTGTGGAAAACTCTACTCTGCTTGAAGCGTAACTCTCTCAAGCAGGCTATCAAACAGACTATCATGCAGGCTTTCAAGCAGGCTCTAGAGCAGGCTTTCAATTGCCAGCGGGCTCTCTAGTGGACTCACAGCAAGATTGTGTATAGTACCGGTATCACCACGAAGACTGCGGGCAGTCACACAGATATATGTCCACCTCTGGCCGGCAGCTGTATATAGTTCCATATACCCACACCCACATCTCTATGAATTGACTATAGATGACAATAAACTGCGGGTTGCGTAGGGGTTTACAGGAAGCTTGCTTTGAGCTCAGTGTGTGCCGCATGTGTGTGCGTAGCGCAGCCTATAGTCGATTTGCACTTTTGCCAAAGATTTCCAACCAGCCGACAGCTAACCCATTTGGATCATGTCCTGCCAGACAATACAGGTTGTGTCCAGTCTGAAGCCTGCTATTCTGTACAGATTGCATCTGGCCAGACCATCCAGCACATGAGGGTTCTCAACTATCTGTCCTATCTATTTAGAGCCATGTCTGATTGTGAACTACAGTTTTCCAAACTGAGAATCCACAACCACTTTAACCATAGGACCTCGAGTTTTGAGACCTACAACCTTCCAGGGTCTTCCAGTCCTTATTGGACAAATGTTTGTGAAGTTGTTATGGGTATGTGGTAGAAGTTTCAGGGGAAGATTCCATCAACCACACCATCCGGCTTTGCCACTCTGGGGGCGGCAGAGCCGCCACCAGTGCTAGTAATTTCTTATAGCTATCTCAAATCAGTATCGACTTAGGTGTTTCTTTATTCCGTCTATCCTACATACACAAATAGATCTCTATTACTCTCGTGCCATTTATCGACAGCTTCCGGACATTCAGCAGCTTCTCCGATAACTACTTAAGTAGCTTGAAGGTAGTCCGATTCCCTGAGCCATTAGTGCTAGGGACTGACAATCTTTTCCAACGCATCCAATAATTCTCTAAGAAGCCCTTGCAAACGACAATCCACTCAGTGTCGCTGAACGTATACCAATGAGAAACCTGAGCTATCCAACTATCTAAATCTACTACTATGGCTTGAGGACTAACGGCTTTATCTAGCACAGCTCGACAATTCCAATGCAGTCGTGTTATCTTTGAGGCTTAGTGGTTTGTATACGTTCTGGCAGCAATGAAGGGGGAAGCGGGGTGTAGCACTCGACATTGTTTGGCGTTCTCGGAGACAATTGCAGAGCCTAAGAATACCCTGCTAATGTCTAATTTGTAAGAGAGTTAATGGATGCGAGGGAGAAAGGATGGGAACCTGTGCAGCAGAACTCTTGTGTCGACGAATACAGGGTGTGGTGAAGCGTCGCGAATTGGTGGAAGGGGTGGACCCATATCACTATTCGTTGTTGGACTGAGGGAATGTCGAATCGCAGATCTCAGAATGCAAAAGTTGAGACCGGCGGTAATAGACCGCATGTATGAATGGCCGCAAGTGGCAGTTACTTCAGTATGCACTCTGCAGCTATTGACTGGCATTATGCTGCGAAGTGTGTGACCGAATCCCGTTTGCCAATTATATGAGGCGACTCAGGATCATCCGAACTTCCATGCTTGGAAGCTAGCAGACCGCCTCCAAGTGCTGTTATAATTGATAACTAACGCCCCCACGTTAACCCAAATAGACAAGTCAGGCAAGCACTACTTACTTAAGTAAGTAAAGCACCGCTGCGCCAGCAGCAGTACGAGGCTAACTAAAGCACCTTCCTCCAGCTTTGACCGTAGGAGAGAATGTATTCCACGCCGGAAGCGTGCCCTGGCAGCGGGTGACAAGTGGAACTATGCCGAGGCGGTGAGCGTGCAGTGAGTGAGTGATAGCTAGGCTAATGTGGGAGGAAGTTACCACCACCGCCTTTACCCGGCCACCCAATTCATTTCTCAAAAAAATACATCTCAACCCCACCATAGCGCCGAAACCAAAACAAAACCCCCAAAGCCAAAGATCCGTCGAGACACGACGCCGGTGACCACAGACCCTCAGTTCTCAATCATTCACAATGACCCGCGCTTCACGCCTCCAAAGCGACGGGACACCTCTCTGACTATCGACTCCCGCTTCCGCACTGTGCTCAGAGACCCCAAGTTTTCCTCAAAGGCATCGCGCATCGATCGCTATGGCCGGAAGCCATCCCAGGAATCTTCAAAAGCCGAACTACCTCGTTTCTACAAACTTGCTTCTGATGATGAAGAGGAGGAAACGGAGGGCTGGGGGTGTGCGTTTTGATCCAGCGGGAGGAGAAGGCGTGATTGACACGTCGTCTGAAAGTGGGATGATGATGAAGAGGAGGTAGAGATGGATGAAGGGGTTAGGATGCAGGTAAAAGAGGAGGAAGAGGTTCCGACCGGTGAGGTTTCCCGACAGCTTGCGTGTGTAAATCTCAACTAGGACAATGTGCGCGCTCGAGTTTTATGCCGAGCGGAGGGAAGTTTGAGAAGGTAACTGTCTACCCGTCGGAATTTGGGCGGCAGCGGATGGAACGCAAAGAACTAGAGGGCCGCCACGTGAGATATTTCGAAGAATGAAGAGAGCAACGAGGATGAAGAGGTTACGGAGAAGACAATTGTGAGGGAGGTAAGAGCGAACAGTGTGATAGCGCGAAGCTGAAGAAGTATCAATTAGAGCGATTACGGTGGGTTGCTCTTGCGCTCACCTGATGGCGGAAGTACTAATTTGAACAGATACTATTATGCCATTATTGAATGCGATTCGAAGAGCACGGCGCAACATATCTACGAGAACTGCGACGGCACCGAGTATGAGACCACGGCAAACTTCTTTGATCTAAGATTATACCTGATGAGACGAGTTTTAACGACAAGCCCCGCGATGAGTACACGCAGGATCCAACCGACTACGTGCCGATTGATTTTATCACTGATGTAAGTTAAATACCTACAGTCTTGCGATAGAGCATGATACTCATGACACGGAACAGGCGCTCTAGCACTCGAAAGCGAATTGTCATTGATGTACAATGAAAGCAAGTCTCAAAGAAAGCCTTCTCTCAACGTGACATTGAAGAGACCGAGCTCAGGGCTTACTTGCCTCCGATTCCAACCAAGAATTTGAGGATAGGGACAAGAATATGGAGAAGTACCGAGCGCTCTTGGGCAGACTCACATTCGGCGGTAAGGCCAAGGCCTGGCCGGCCGGCCGGCGAGATGAAAGTCGCATTTACGTCTGGACTAGACAAAGACCAGGATGGAAAGGTTTTCGAGATTGAGGAAACGACTATCGAAAAATACCGCAAGAAGGAGAAGGAGCGTGGAGAAGCGAGGAAAGCTAAGATGAAGGCACAGAGAGGGCGTTACTACCGGCGATGAGAGCCAGCAGCCGCACGCAAGACAGAGAAACAGAAGAGCGCGAGGAGAAGACGAAAGAAGCCACAGAGAAAGCCTCGAAGCGCGCTGAGTTGGAATTTCTCATGGCAGATAATGACAAGAAACTCGGTCAACTTGTCTATGCTCAGGTGCCTTTGGAAGCGCACGGAGGCGCACTTCAAGACAGCACTCAGGTGCACGGTGCTTGGGTGCACTTGGAGGTGCACTTAAGGGTGCACTTGGAGACGGCGCTCGGATGCACTTAGAGGTACACTTGGAGACGGAATTCGGTGGTTAACTCACGATCCTCTCGTGGGGGAAGTAGAGTGATGACTTAACTTCATGCTCTCAGAGCTGGCTGGAGATGGTGGAATTCATCTAGAGAAACTGGAACTTAAGAGATTTAGGACTGCAGCCAGCCCAGATCGACCGTCACTAAGCAGCTCCCGAGCATCGCCTGCAGCCAGCCCTGATCGACCGCCTCCAAGTGCACCTCTAATTGTACCTCCGAGAGCGCTTGATTACCGACTGTAAGTGCACCCGAATGCCACTTCCAAGTGTGCTCAATTACTATCTGTAAGTGTGCTCGATCACTGACCCCCAAAGTGTGCTCGATCGCCGTCTCCACGTGTGCTTGAGCACCGTCTTTAAGTGCACGTTAGTGCCGTCTCCCATCAGCCCAGATGTACACATAGATAGACATAGATAGCTAGAAGATAGATGTCATAAATAGTTAGAGAACAGATACCATATTATCGTTCCACAAATGCTTCATGGCCATGAAATTGGAACTACAAAATCGAGTACAAATGTAAACGAGACGAATTAGTCTGAGCAACACAAATAAGTCTGAGCGAGACGAATAAGTGTGAGCGAGGTAAACAAAGTCTGAGCGCAGGATGAGCCGAAAATCCTCGCCCGAGCGCACTGGTGGTCTCCGCTCGAGCGCGAATTCGTTTTTCCTGACGAGGCTTAAGTACCAAAAAACCACCATCTGAATGAGTTTATTGTAGATGTCATTCCTTCAACTTCGCATGGGGATTGCTGGGTCGATATTATACTATGACAGATATGCAGCCAGCCATGTACGCAGCGGTAGCTCTTCACCCTGATATGAAGCTGAAGTATTTCAACGACGAATGGTTTGAGCATCCAGACTGAATTGAGAATGGGTGAAACAATTGTACAAATCTCTGGGAAAACAACTATTGCAACCATATGCTTCAGACTATGGCAGGACTCGGTGGAGAGTAAAGAGTATTAAGTGCAGTGTGAAAAAATGGAAGAGTTTCGGAGAATACAGTGCTATAGTGAGAAATGCGGTAGAGTAATAGGACATGTTGGTTCATAACGGTGAAAGAAAAGCGCGCAGAGGCAGGTAGTAGGATATCTTGTGTGCTCTGCGTTTATGACTTTAGTTGGAATTGAATAAATTCCTTATTGCATCACGTGTCATCTGTAGATATCTATAGTCCAGCTAGATGATGCTTTGCAGATCGGTGATGTTTGAGGCCGCCCTGGGCGTAGACCGGCCCGGTCGAAGGCCATATTTGACTGGACTGACCGCTTGGGAATGCTGGCTTCTTTACGTGTGAATCGGTATCGGCTGGGCGTTTGAAAAGTCGCAGGCAACTGAAGATTTGGTACTTCGACTATAATCCAGGAGGTAAAGTGGCACAATTCAGAGTCCGTGACGGTAAAATGGTCAACGTTTTCGCGGGGTGGTGACTTCAAAGTGTAAACAGCAGGAGAGCAATAATACCACCTCATCTTCATCGCAACGCACCCTTATTCCCGGTAAGTCACAACCCTCCATCGTTCTAACTGGTTCTAACCTCTTGTTCTCGCTCAGTTCAGCACAGGGTTCCCAACCGTCCGTCCGGACTACAGTCTTTCGGGGCCCGACATCGTCGTCCCGTCTAGGGCATGAGTACGGAAGGACTAGTCTGTCCCGGGCAGAAATCTCCAGGACCAGGGCCCAGTACAGATGACTGTAGTCTTAACCAGGGTCAGATATACTACATCCTGCTCGGGAATGAGAGTTCCGGGACACCGTATCTCGGAACAAATCTTCAGCCGAGGTGAACTTGTACCGAATCGGGGATTCTAAGCTTCATTAAATCGAATATCAATTTCTGAGTGGGGGCCAATCCATGGACTGTAGGGTCCCGCAGTCCTGTAGTCTTGTTATGGAGCGCCCTGGTCCGTCCAGTCCTGATATCTTGAGCCCGGAAAACTTTAGTCCGGTCTCGGGCAAGGTTTTGGACGGACGGGACGGACTATTGGGATGCCTGGTTCAGCAGTGGCGATATGTACTCTACGTGCTGATACACTTTGAAGCACTACTGCCAGCCACGATCCAAGACACATGTGAATTCAATTCTCGGGATAGCGAGACCACTCCAACGACAAACTCCACAAGAACGTTCTATCTAACCAATGCTTTTTTACATCCCATTTTGCAATTCGGCCAGAGAGGGAAACACCAACTCAAGAGCACCAAGATTCTAACCTTTTTGGATAACTGCACCTAGAGCCCAAAGCTGGCACTAATCCACCTGCAAGCCACTTCTGATTCCGGCTTCAGCCACCTTGTTCTCGAACGAGATTCTACCATCGTTATTAACGACGAAGACATTGTTCGAAAGGAAGAGGTTGCTTTTTCAAAGTCGTTACAAAGTTTCCGGTACTCTGTTTCACTGAGAGGACCACGTTCAAGGATGTGAGCAGCAATCCTTGTGGGATAGTTGTGATCAATCGCGTACGCGGCATAGTCAAACTGCTTCCATGATTGTGTCCTCAAATGGGCGAGTAAGTCTGAGTTAAAAGGGTTAGAGTAGAGTGCAATAGACAGAAAGGCTTGAAAGCCACCGTCGAAACCGGTTCCCCTGCTTAGAGCATCGCATACCTCTTTCAAGGTATAAATGCGGCGGCCGCAATGGTCTACAATCTTCCTAGCAAGAGCGGGTTCTATGCCACGTTTGATGGACAAGTATTCCATCGCTTCCTCGGGTGTGAGGTCTCCAACGCGACAGCGGTCTGTGGCACGTGACCATGCGGAGTTTGCTGCATCACATCAATTAATTGAACTTAGCAACAGGGAAAGGTATCTCACCCCGCATTTTGAATAGCGCAACTCCATCTGAACAGACAAATATCACCTTAAAGAGACCTTTGTCCGCGGCCAACTTTGCGAGCTCTTGGAAGCCTCGCAGTCGGACGGAAGTGTATATGACTTTAAAGAAACTGCCGGTGCTGATTACGGCAATGGCAACTTTAAAGATAGAAATTCCCCTGTACTCTTAGACTCCGTAAATATCTTACCTGCCTGCCTTCATGAGCCAACGCAACGTCTTACTGTTGTTCGGGAGAGGATGTCCACTCATGCGTCGAACGCAGTGCGAAGTTTCGAATTGTTCGACAACGGAATGCGTTTGTACATGGCGACGCGAGGCTTCCCGAGGTAAAGAGTAGAGCAGAAAGCGAGGCGCATGCCAATAGGCAGGCAGCGTGTGGAGCGAAGCATTTCGATAACGATACAGTGGGTCGACGGAAGATTAGGGAAGAGCAAAAGGGTGAATGTTTCGTAACCCGTATGGCTTTGCCAGTAAGCAGTGTGAGTCCGTAAGTGGCAACGCAAAAACGACAAGGGACAAAGTTGGCCAACTTGAAGAGGGACGTGACGCAGCCAAATATAGTGCGGCTCTGGTTGACTATCGATAAGCGAAGGCCCAATGGTAGTCGTCCGATTGCGCCTCTCCTAATACGGTTAGCCCGCCACGGGATACTCCGGCCCCCAAATCGACAGAGCTTCCGACAGAGGATCTACTTCTGACCGTCTAGTATCCCGTCTACATGACCACGTTAAGCCTAAGTAATCCATACTCCACTACGTACACTAAACCTTCATTTTCTGTCTGGGCTCGAGACAAGGATGGGCCAGTGCTCCATCCCATTCCATTCCGTCCCTCAGTGCACAAGCCGACCTCACTAGATTCGACACTCGGATCAGCGTCAGTTTGCACCTATGAGTTCATTCCACCTATACGCTTCAATGGTTGTTTAAAGTTCATTTATAACTTTTTGCCTGTCTGCCGTAAATACCTGCAAAATTTAGGCTACATATGCATATTACCATCGGCCCAAATTGCGCTCCATATTAAATCTTCCTGTTCTCAAGGACAGTACGACAGGAACACAACAGCAAGAAAGAACCATTCGGTGCTGCGTTGTAGGTAATGATTGGAGGCAAACGCACCATTCTGCGGGTACGGAGGGCGGCATTGTTTAGAACAGTTTGATTCAATCCTGCGCCGCTATCCCAATTGCCTTGTCAGTGAGAAACGTACAGCCGTCTAAGAACTATGTTAAGGGATTATTCGCTTACCTTATACCAGTTGCAAGGCTGAGAAGGCCGTATGTATCAGTGTACCGCGGTCATTCAAGGGGTCCCGGAGTTCGGCGATGTATCTATCGGCGATATACGGGGTCACAAATTTCCTTGTTTCTTTTGTTAGGTCAAGAAGGGCTTGTGAATTGCGGCCCGGGCCGCTGCAGAATTGTGGAAGCATCTAAACTAATAATAAAAGATACATTATAGATCGTATGGCCACACCTAAGAATAGATTTCCAACCCCAGCCTTATCGAATTCCATCAGCACCTACCCAATGAACCCTTTATATAATTAGCAACCGTAACAACAAGCAACTACACTGTCACTCACCGTCGGGACTGCCTCTCGCTGTGCTATCCTGCTCAGAATGCTTTGCTCTTTGTGACGCGTGTGGTTCGGAAATAGTCCGCTTTCGTTTCACATGTAGGGTGATGCCATGCGAATCCTCGGAAAACATATCTTGACATAGCGGATGAGGACAAGTGCGCGCAAGAATTTCTGAATTGGTGTGCTCCTTCTTGATATGATCCCGAAGCGTGCAAAGACTATTAAAAGGAGCAAATCGCCTGCTGTAGTCCAGACCGCTGTTCCCTAGGCAATATGGACTCAATTCTCTGGTAACTTGATAACCTGTCTTGTAAACCTTTGCCGCGTAACAACGACCGTTGAAGATGATATATCCCCTATTTCTATCTTATCGTTTCTAGCGAGAATATATTTATTTATGTCATCACGAGCACCTAATGAAATATATCTCGTATGGTTTTATGCTAATTGTATTATCGCCGTAACAATCCTCATCTTCGCTTCGAGATTTCCTCCGCATCTGCCGGAGTTTGTTAATTACCGTAGCTTTCTTTGTTGTTGCGTAAGCCTTTGATCCTCCTGGTACCCCACAGTACTGCCATCCGCACCATCCGCACCATCGTCCTATCTTCCGCATCCTGATCTCCTTCGGTCTCATTCCAATCACCATCGAGTTCCTCTTCTTGCCCCAAGACACCAATAGATTATCACTGTGAACAGCCAAGCACACAGCCTGCTCCTGCAGTGCCTACTTAGGCTTCTTCGCATCCTCGTTTTCTTTTTTTCAGCCCGTCCTCCCTCTCAATCCAGTTCTACATCTCGTTGTATCGTTCTAGATTCTTTGTTGAAAGCACAAGATGAAAGGTAAATCGTGAGATGTTTAGGTGAAGTTCCTGGGTATAAAACTTTGAGGGACTTCGCACTCATAAGAAATGGACCCGTGTTCATGAATGATCAGTCGGAACACCACGAGAGACTAGGTAGGAGAAAAGTTCCAAAGGAAAAAAAGGCTTCTTGTAGATAGTAATGTACACGTATGTACGTCTAAGAAACCCCCCATGTCACTCCTCCACTAAACCAGAGCCTCCACAAGACCTCAGGAACCCAAGATAGAATTCAGGTCAGTCGACCCATCAGCCGCAATCACTCTCATTTCTTCTCGTTCGTCTAGAAGATTTTCGAGATACAATGCAGCACCGCTTGCTTCAAGCATTTGAGCAAGTGCAGCGTGGACTTTAAGCAGGGGCGGGTGAGGGAAGAGGTGGTCCGCTTTCTCATCATGGTTCTTGAAAATAATCCTCTTGTTCAAAGCGTCCCCCGCACTGCCTAGAAGTGGGAATGATCGTTTTGATTGTCTCAACATATAGGTATTATCTTGCTAGTCGTTATCAAGTCCGTTAGTACCTTCGTTTGGATGCTTGGAATTTGGCTTACGTCAGTTGCTTCGAACCAAAGCTGCAAAATTCCAAACCGTCTATGAAGCTCAATCGAGAGTAGAAGTCCATTATAGGGCTGATCAATGTTTGGCCCCTGGACAAGGGTTCCAAGATCGGGGGCAAACATATGGAGAAGCCTCCAAAAATATACTTTTGCATCAGACTAATGCAATGAGGAGTAAGTACTAAGAGATAAAAGGAAACCATTGCTTACCAGCTCTCCCGTTGTCGATTCTACCTCATTGCTGAAATGCGGTATAACATGTTGGCACGGGATTTGGCTCGATGGCTTGCGGCCCCCATGCTGAAGAGTAGGTCTAGCCCCGGCAGTGATGCTCGGCATCGGTCTCCGGATGTGATACTCGGCTTCGCCGAGTATGCCCGCTTCTTTCCCATATATATTTGCCTGTCTTTTTCTCTCTTTGCTCTTTAGACAATCACTTTTGTACGATAGTCAATTCAATATCTCTATTCGTACTCGATTGATCTCAACATAACATGGGCAGCTTCACAGAATAGGACTTCTTGGAAATAGTTGGAAGTCAAAGTTTTGTTGGCTTTCATAACCTTTGAAGCCGCTGTCCAATCATAGGCCCCGGTGATCACGCACTTGTTTCCATCTCTTTTCATAACCTAGAAGTAATGAGTTAAGTGACATGTTGTAGCGGTTACTAAAAGACTTACATCCTTTCTGAATGATTGGAGTCTTCCTTGAACACCCTCTGGAGGTATAGTTGTCCCATTGGGTGATACGAATTCAGTTGGCACTACATCTGTTGTACCGCCTTCCGCAAATACTGTTGGTAATTAACTAGATGAAAGTCTTAATAACGAGTAGGGTGACAAACCAGGAAGCATCAGGCACTTGATGATATGTTCGGTAAAGGCATAAACCCGCTCACAAATTTCTTCAGTTTCTTCTTCTCTATGCTCTTGTGCTTCCTGCACAATCGTAGCTAGAGATGGCATTGATGGCTTTCCATCATTTTCGTCAAACGGGACATTGTAGATGTGTTTCAGGCTGCACCTCAGGACTTCACATTTCCTCGATCACCTATTGCGAAGTCATATAGAGCCGTGAGAAATCGACCTGCGTGCAGCGAAGTTTGCAAGCTAGTAGCGGAATGACCATGAAGTGTAGACTCATTGTACATGGTCAAAGTTTTCATGAAGATGCTGTGAGCATGCTCGACAGTGTTTCGGGAGGTGGTGTCTGCGGCCGAAGGTCGATGGTAAAACATCCTTCGAGGGAAATTTGTCGGTGGAAAAAAGGGTACGAGCTGGATTGGGCTGTGAGCCTTCCGAAAGTGTTGGGGGACAGTGGACTATTGTCGGGATATTTAATAGGATGGACTTGTATTGGTATCAGTGTGGAAAGGGCAATTATTAGCAAGATTGGTGGAGGGGTAAGTATGGGTGGGGATTGGGGAGTAGAATTAACACGAAATGAAGAGGATTGGAAGGAGGTACCTAGGCGGAGCAGCAGATGTGAAAATGCTCGTCAAAGACGACCAGAGCGCCTTGGCCGCACTGAAGAGTGGTAGGGCCGGCATCGTGCACGCTGTTTGGAGAAGAGGCGTCGTGCAGTGATACACAGCAGGGATAGGCACAAGCGACCCGTCCGACACTCCTGTTCCAACCCAAGTTGACAGCTTTTGTGGGAGGTATATTTCTGCCTTGTGGTTGTCACAAGGCTGGTCCACGCATGGAGCAGAACCGCGGCCGGTGCGGGAGCGAGGTGCCAAGCTTAAACACTCGTTAATCGGGTGAAAATTGGGGGAAGAGCAGAGGAGTCAAAATACGAGGGAAAGGGTTGTATTTGACTCAGATCCGGAGCAATGCTAGTTTTAGAAACCCACGCAAAAGTCGTGGATTCTCTTCGGGTTACCCTCCTTTCCTTCGCCAGAGCCTCCCCTCCCATCGACCACTCCTCTGCTACCATCCTCCTACCCAACTCTCCGACTACCAGTCCGTCCTCCTCTTCCCACACATCCTCCCGGTTCACGCCTCTTCCCATTAGCTTCCTCACTGCCCTCGATAGTCCCCCTTTTTCGACTGACTGTTTCCCTTCTTCCTCAAACGATCCCTCCTCTTTCCCGTTGTATATGCCTTCCACTTTCCCTGCAAACGCTCTCTTCCTATCAATCGACTTTAGCCTACGCATCCGGGCTCATTCGCTTTGCTCATCTGGAAGGTCCAGGCCTCGAAGGCCTTCATCATATTGTCCATTTTCGTGTCGATTGTATTGTCGGCTTTAGCGATAGATTTCCTCCGTGGCTTACGCTGGTGCCGGGGTTTCTTCGCTAGGGATTGCCAGAAGTTTATCACTACTGGCATCTGTGGGTGCGGGACTCCAGCTGGGACTGAATAAGGAGAGACTCCCGGCGCCGTACGTGCTCCTTCCGAGTCCAAGAGGGCGAGGGCGTCGGCGGTCACACATTTGTCGAGGACGTGCTTTCGGAGTTTGTCGTATTTGAACGTTGAGGGGTCTCTGGGATCTAGTTCGAGTTTCATTACCGCTTTTGCCCTCAAATTTCTTGGGAGAGCTCCGAGCAGCATTTCCACCTGCGAGTACTCAACCAAGGCTCCCTTGTCGATCATAATGCGGCTGATGTTGTCGTAGGCGAGGATAAAGGCTTTCAGGCCGACGTTCCCACGTTCCCGCTGGTCCTTGCATAGTCGCTCCAAGTACGATCTCGTATACATATAGACTCGGCTATCGGCGTGGCGGAAGGCGTCCTTCAGTTCCTCTTTCAACAGCTCCCAGTCCTTCTTCAAATATCCGCTCATCATTTTGATCGTCTCCTGGATCGTTTCCGAGCAGTAGTACGGGAAGGTTGCGATGACGTCTTCGGCCGCCGGGTCGGTCCCAGTGCGAGATGAGAGGCTTTCGTATGCTTCGATGAACTTGGTAACATCCGCTCCTCTGAAGACTGGGGCGCCCATGGTTCCCGGGAGTGGCATTTGCCTCTTTTCTTTCGCGATGGCGAGGGCCAAGGACTCGATGAATTGCCTTTGATCGTGCACATGGTTGGAGAGGCGTTGGCGGAAGGTCCGGCGCTGGCGGAGGAACCGGCACGGCCACTGGAACCGGCGGCGGCGGAAGTAGATCGAGTGTTCTCAGTTGACATTTTGATCGGTACTGTTTGTAGCGGTTTGGAGATGGGATGGTGGTTTAGGTGGTGAATTGGCAGTAATTGGTGATCTAAGGTCGATTGCTAGTTTGTGAGTTCTTTGGAAGGGGAGTTGGGTCAATTGGTGCTCTTTTTTGAGGTGAGCTCTTTGTTTCGTTCTTCTCTTAGTCCAGCTTCACCACCTCTCACAGTTTTCTCTCTTAGCTTCCTGCCAAGTCGTCTATCGTGTTCTATTCCCTGCGACTTCCCCCTACGACTAGTAGTATCCTCATTAGCACTCCTCACAATCTTACCGGCATCGTTGATTCCTTTTCTTAGTATTCCTTCGGATCAGTGTCTTCCTTAGTACGGGAGTGGCGTCCTTTTTTCGCTTGTGTTTTCTCGTCCCGGTATAAGGTCGGTGCCTGTCGTCCCGGTGTTAGGTCGGTGCCTGTCGTCCCGTCTGCGAGGTCGGTGCCTGTCGTCCCGGTATGAGGTCGGTGCCTTTCGTCCGGTGTTAGTTCGGCGCCATTTCCTCGGTGTTCGTCTCGGTATAAGGTCGGTGCCTTTTTCGTTAGTGACGTCGATGTACCAGGCTTACTGCATCCGGCATTCCAATCCGACATTGTTAGCACCGTCCCTAGGAATGTCGTTACTTCCTTCGGCGTTCGCTTCGCTCGCAGGGTAGGTATTTTTCATTAGTTTCTTCTCTCCATATTTACCCGTATTAGCTTGTGGGTGTCTTTCCCACCATTCCGTACTCAGCTTTCCGAACCAGAATCCGCGTTTGGGCTCCATTTGTGGTGAAACGGCGGAGCTAGAAGGCAGAGAGCCCATCATCAACACTCCACCGCACCTCTCGCGGCATTCCAAAAGAAATTCGTGAGAAAGAGCGGTTCTGGCACGAGGAGTGTAGGAAGAGGGTGAGAAGATATGATACTACCCGGCCGTGAGGACCCACGAAATCTCGGGAAGAGCGAGTGAGATCAAAAGATGGGAAAGATAGAGTGTGTAATTCGTTGTATAATAAGATGAGATGGGATGAGATGCTGGCTATCTACCCCGGGGTCTCCCGAATATATACCCCCCGTCGTTCAGTCTATCTCTGTTACCCCTGTATCTCCGTACGCCCCCGTCGCCCAGTCCATCTCCATCATCCCTGTATCTCCGTACACCCGCCGTCGCTCCCCTCTGCCAAGCTGAGTGGCGGTGGGGTGAGAAACGGATTTTCCCGCCACAACTCCTCCCTGGCCCTTTGTGCGAAGCACACCTCTCCTCTTCGATCCCATATAACCTTATACCCAACCCCGAAAGAACATAAGAATAACATAAACCCAAAGGAAAGACACAGACGTAGACCCAGACGAAAACCATGAACCAAAAGGAAAACGATAAAGACTCTCACTCCTTGCGCACCCGCTTTCTCTTGCCACCCTCCTTGTCTGCCTTCCTTTTTCCTTGACCACTTGCGAAGTACGAGATGTTGCCAAGCCGAGTATCGAATCGCACTATCGCCTCACGCATCGCGTACACGGCTGCTGTGATTTGTGCCCGGGCCTCTATAAACAACTCGGGGTCTTCGTTTACTGCTTGTTGGAAGATAGGTACGGCTTTGTTCCCCATTTTTCTCTCGTGGTGTGCCAACATCTTCGTCTCGTCGTCCAACATTCTCTTGCAGTCGGGGTCGAGGCCAAGCCATTCTAGGAAGCAGCTCACGTATTCTTCATCCTCAGTGTTGTCGTCGTCGTCGTCGGAACTGCTACTTTCGCTGTTGGGAGTGGCAGGCCGGTCGGGCTTAGGGGTGCCCTTCTGCTTAGGATCGGTAGGCTTCTCTGGGGTCGTACCGGCCTCTTCCTCGGCGGGAGTGCTGGTTCCATCCTCAGATCCATCCTCGGCCAGGTCCATCAAAAGCCCTCCAACTTTGCCCTCATCCTTTTCCTTTCCCTTAGTTGGTGGGGTTGGCGGTGGGAGCATCTTGCTCTTATCGGGGGATGGAGGTGGTACGGGTATCTCATGGTCGGCAGGCGGTACTGATGGTGAAATGGTACGAAGTCGATTGGCGTGATCGCGGTCATCCATGCTAGGGTAATAACCAAGTGGCATTACTAACCCCCGGTACCATTTCAGGCCCATAGCTTCGTAGTCGATTCCTTCTTCTAGCTGAGGGCAGCCATTATCTAACAACTTTTTAGCTTCCTGGAAGTCTCCGGAAGTATACCACTTGTTCGCTTTCGACTTCCGGTTTAGCTTGGTGAGGCGGTTGACGTATGCACGATTGAGGCATCTCTTCGCTAACTCGGGATCTCTCGATGTTTGGTTGGCGATCGCGGCTAATCGCAGCCACTTCTCACTTCCGTTGGAATCGCCTAGGATTTCCTGGAGTTCGGGATAGTGCTGCCACAGGTCTCCCAGCTTCTTCGTTGCCCGTGCCTTCCTCTGTTGGGCAGAGTGGTGTTGCTTTATCATCTCCCTTACCCTGCCGGAGCGGTCGAGAGCCTTAAGGAAGTCATTGTATCGCTTGTACTTCAACTTCTTCCAGTCAAGGTTTCTCTCCGCGAAGTTCGACAGCCAAGCGACCTGGGCGTTGGCAGCATCGGTAATGTCGCCAAAGAGATCATAGATCTCGAGCATGAAATTCGCTTGGTTTTGGGGGGAGAGCTCTCGAGCAGCGATCTCCACGGCTTCTTGTAGCGATCCGACAGGTCTATTGCAGAAGAATTCTCTACTGAGGTGTGATAGTGTCTCCGACGAAAGGGATAGTGGAGAGGGATCGCTAGCGATAGTAGAGATATCCGAGGAGGGGGCATACGTAGTAATGGCGGCGGTGGTGGTGGCTGAGGTGGTGGTGGCTGAGGTGGTGGTGGCTGCGGTGGTGGTGGTGGTGGCTGCGGTGGTGGTGGCTGCTGCGGTGGTGGAGTCGAGGCTCGTAGCGGCGGTGGTAGCTGCGGTGGTGGTTGCCGCGGTGGTGGCTGTTGCGGTGGTGGCTGCCGCGGTGGCTGCTGCGGTGGTGGAGTCGAAGTTCGTAGCGGTGGTGGTGGTGGTGTTTAAGGACGCGTCGAAATCCATGGCGTCGCTAAGTGCTGCTATAATATCGTTGATTGATGTAAACGGCATGTCGGTCGTCGGTTATAGTTGAGATGGCGATATTGAGCGTATTCGTCGGTGTGCAGAGGGAGATGAACGGTGCAGTACGGTGGCTGTCTTTCCTTAGGAACGTAGGAGGGGGAAGCTCTTTATATACCTGGAGGGGTGCTTTGTGCCAGATCCTTCTTTTTCCAGTCTCTATGTGGTTCCCGATTTCCCTAGTATGCTCTTCTCGTATCTCTTCACAACTTCTTCGCCTCTTCCCCTCCTGTTTCCCCGCTTGTACTCGGCGATTAGGCATATCTCGTTCGTCGTTCCTGTTCTCGGTGGTGAATTTTCTGCCCATTCCTGCGATAGTCGTCGTCTCTCTTGTCTCGAAGTCACTAGAGGGTTAGCGAGAATGGTAGGAATTTTTAGTGTAACGTGGGTGCAACTCAGCCAATAGGAATATTTCTTCTCCCACCATCTCGCAACTCCACACAATTGTGTGGATTCAATATCTCCCTCCATCTCGCAACTTCACACAATTGTGTGGCTTCGGTGGTGCTCTTTCTCGTTACGGTCCATGCAATGGATCTCCTTCCTTCCCCTCTCTCTTCCCCCCCGTCTTTCCCATCATTGCTTGGACGGGTGGTCTGCCGGCACCGGATGTGCCGAAACAACCTGTAGCAAGAGTTACCTGCACTAATACTAAATCCGCCCAACGAAGTAGGCACCGGGAGAGAACGAGAGCACGTCGTTTGCCAACAGAAATTGCGCGATGGGAGGATCCAAGTTCACAAGTGAGGCTTCTTTTGGTGGCCGCCCAGGCCCTTTTATTCGCGCTCGGCATCCCTCGTTTTTGTTTATACAGTATACTAAGTGGTGACATTGGTTCTTATAGCTGGCTGTTCCTTCTTCTTCCGTGTGCTATTACTACTGCTTGATTCCATCTTTCATTCGGGATAGGTATCATTCAAAGTTTCCAGAAGCAGTGGGACGGTTGTAATTTAGTTGGGGATTGTGAGATGGTGGCTTTTTGGTTGGGCGGACGTATTTGATGATACCTTTCTTGTGTTTGTCAGTGCGTTTAATGTATATTTATAGCGGGATAACGGGTGGAGGATATCTGTGTATATGGGGAGAACAGAGAAGATGTGATTGGATTATATGAGTACCTGGTGAAATAAGGCGTGCTCAATCATACGCGGCGGGTCTTTGTGCGCAAGCTATGGGTTCTGCACGTTAGTAGATGCGGCATCGGCTGTATCTGTAGTCCACCAATGAACTCGACTTTGTGGCCCCACATTCAATTTAGCGTTCTCAGTAACTAAAGACCTGCAAATCTCAAGGAAGGTATGGCCATTGTTGTGTTTGTGTTCGGTGTTTCGGAGGTGGAGTTCATGGTTTTTTGGTGCATTCTCTTGGTCACTTATGTAGTCGCCAAAAATAATCCCTATCCCACCTCTTTCGCTGCATGGGTTACTTGTAAATATTTTGGTTCCCCATATATCTGTAGCAACCCAACGCCCACCAAAGTTCGCTCAATGGGGACTATAAGATACATCTAGCGTCACACTTCCCTCCCCCTCCCCCCCTCCAGATCTCTAACTCCTAACCTCAACCTCCGTCTTCTTGCCTCCCTTCCCCTGTTCCCAAACCAGCGGCCGTTTCCCATCCATAAACTCATTTACGATCTCATCAGTAACCTTTTTTCTCCTTTCCTGGAACCCAACTACAAACTCCTGGAGCACCGCAATACACTTCGCCTTCAACTCTCCAGTCATCAATTCACCCACCACATAGTTCTTCCTAATCTCCTCCAACTCCTCATCGCTCTCCAAGAAAAACGTAAGGTACTGGAACGGTACATCCACATCCGGATTTCCACCATACTTCCGCTGTTCCTCCGCCGTAACCTGACCGCCCGAGAATGCATACTTATTAATCTTCTTCTTAATCTGGTTCGCCGTGTCGTTCATAAAGATTGCAGAACTATCGATCGATGCCGACATCTTTGATCCGGGACCCCCGAGGGCGGGGAAGAACTGAGAGTGGATTAACGCGGGCTTTTGGTACTTGAGACGGTGTGCCACGTCGCGGCAGAGGCGGAAGTATGGGTCTTGATCGATAGCACACGGGATCAGTGCGGGGATGTCGCGCACCGAGGCAGCGGTGCCGAAGATGTGGGGGAAGGTTGTGGCGAAGGACGTAGACGCTTGGACAGATGCGAAGTGGAGCTTGCCGATGTTGTCGCTGCGGGGTTGTTAGCTTGGGAGAGGTGACACTCCCAGAGGGGGAATACTTACGCATCTGTGAAACCGAACGCACTCTTTGCCTGGTTCGTTGTGATGCATCGAGATACCTTGACAACATTCTCGTAGAAGGCTCCTCCCATGAATTCAAAATCCGAGAAGATGAAAGTCTTCTTCACATCAAAGCCCACGGCAATGATGTCCGCCGCATTCTGACGAGAGAATTCCTTGACATCGGGGATGGTAAGCGAAGAGCGGAATAGGAATTTCTCATCGTCGGTAAGCATGATCACTAATGGAACGTCAAAGACATCTTGCAGCCACCTATCCAAGCCCCGTCAGTCTTCCTCGCCGCAGCGGCAAAAAATCAGGAAGAGCGCACTTGGTGAACGTAAACGGAATCATATGCCCTAGATGCATGGAATCGCTGCTGGGTCCACGTCCAGTGTAGAGAAAGAACGGCTTCCCCGCTTCGTACCGATCTAAAATCCGCTCCAAATCCCGGTGCGAAAAAAACATGCCTCGACGCAGCAGGATATGAGGCCGGTGGCCGGTGATCTTCTCAAAGCGCTCTAGAAGCTCGGAGGAGATCCGACGGGTGCCGAATTGGTTGATCAGCTTGTCGTAGTCAATGGCAGCAACTTTTCCGTCGGCGCCGACTTCGCCGCTCACATCCCAGGGCGTAATGGCTTGTTCTGTTCCCTTTGCTGGAACGTCGACGGCGGTCTTTGGAAGCGCTGCGGGCTCGATGGCGGGGGGTTGGTAAGAATCGGTCATTACGCCTGCGTATCGAGGGATTCGAAAGGGAAGCGCACGTTACTCAAGTTTCGTGTTAGAGGTAATGGTGGGGTGTAGTGGGATTTGAAGGATCCGTGTCGAAGTGGGGCTCATGTACCCCTCGTCCGACCCCGACCTGCGCTGCGCACGGACTAAAGCATGCCATCATAAGAAACCCTACTAATCAATAAAACGTAATTTAGCCTCCGGGAGTGTCTGAGAGTTGTCGGAGCATAAACCTACAATTGTAAAATTTGGGAAGTGATCGGACCCTTGCAGTGGCCTTCCGGCGCCTCAGAATCTCCGATAACAGTATGGGAGCACCTGGGAGCGCTGGTGAGAAAACTTGGAGCACTTAGGAGAACTGTAGAGCACCCAGGAGAACCGGTATATTGGGAAACGCTGCTGGTGCGTTGCGAAATCACTTGGGCGCAAAAGCTCAGTTACTGCCTTTAATTGAATGATTGTAACTCATGCATTCAGCTTGTATTCTCATCTATCTATCTATCTAACAATTGATGTATACATATGGTTCATCTGAGCTGGCTGCAGATGATAATCAAGAGCACTTCGAGGTGCACCTGAAGATGGTAATTGAGCAAACTTGATAGTAGACCTGCAGAAAGTATTTGAATAAGCTCAGAGGTAAACTTGAAGATTATAAACAAGTGAACTTGATAGACAGTTATCAAGTAAACTTGAATATGTACTTCTTTACTTGAGCTTGTAGTGAATACTTAGAGGCTAACAAAGATACTTAGAGATAGGCAGAAAAATACCAATCAAGACTGGAACATCACGAAAATGCAATTTAGTCTCTGGGAGACTCCGGGAGTATCTGAGAGTAGTCGGAGTATAATCCTACAATTGACAAATTTGAAAGCTGATTGAACCTATGCAGTGGGTTTCTGAAGCACCCAGGAGTACTCGGAAGTATTGGTAACATATCTGCATCAGCAAAATGTAAAACGGTCCGGAAGCCACATGCAAACCTCCCAGACACTCCGGTCAACCTCACCGGTGCTCCTAAGTAATTCCAGACGCTCCCATGCCCCCCTGAAGCTAAGTAAAGTGCTCTCAGATGCTGCAAGAGCATTCTCAGGTGCTCCTGAAAGCACCTGCAGTTATGGAGGTGCATTCAAGATGCTACGAAATTTGACTTATAGGATAGTCAAATTTTGGAGCTGCTGAGACCTCTGCGCAGGTCTACGGGAGACCTTAAGAGTAGCTGAGACCTCTGTGCAAGTCTGCGGGAGACCTTAAACTTGGTGCTGTATTCTCACAGCTGTGGTTCTTAGGATCCCAAGGTCCCATAACCACAAGCCATTTCGTCTATCATATTCGTCTTTGTTAGACATTTGTGTTTCACAATCACAAGAAGATTCGCTACATCATAATATGGCTTGTATTATCTAAGTCTATCTATATATGTACATACGGTCGATCTTGCTGCAGACGGTACTCGAGCGCAATCGGAGGAACACGTTGGAGACGACGATTGAGTGAACTTAGAGATGCACTTGGAGGCTGTGATCGAGCGAGTTTGGAGATGTACTTGGAGGACGTCATCGAGCGAGTTCGGAGATGCACTTGCAGGCCGTGATCGGGTGAACTTAGAGATTGCACTTGGAGGCCGTAATCTAGAGATGCACCTGGAGGCCGTTATCGTGTGAACTTAGAGATGCAACTTGGAGGCCGGATCGAGCGAGTTCGGAGATGCATTTGGAGGCCAAGATCGAGTGAACTCAGAGATGCACTTGGAGGCCGTTATCGTGTGAACTTAGAGATGCACTTGGAGGCCGAGATCGAGTGAACTCAGAGATGCACTTGGAGGCCATTATCGTGTGAACTTAGAGATGCACTTGGAGGCCGAGATCGAGTGAACTCAGAGATGCACTTGGAGGCCATTATCGTGTGAACTTAGAGATGCACTTGGAGGCCGTGATCGAGCGAGTTCGGAGATGCACTTCGAGGCCGTGATCAAGCCAGTTTGGAGATGCACTTGGAGGCCATGATCGTGCGAGTTTGGAGATGTGCTTTGGAGGCAGTGATCGAGCGAAATTGGAGGTGTACTTGGAGGTGGTCGATCTGGAGGCGGTAGATCGGGAGGGAGGCGCGACGGGAGCTGAGACTCTATTCATTGGTTAACTCGTAATCGTGGGAATGTAGAGAGTAGAGTACAACAAGGTGCGCCGAGAGATCTTGGGTTGATTCTGTACTCGGTGTTAACTCATGATCATGGCATGGAGAGATAGAGAGGGATGACTTAACTTCGTGTTCTCAGGTGATGGTAGAGTTGTGGACGAG